>Ga0129333_10001013_pt1 | contig 24858 bp, 3 predicted proteins | sample CPB6_08_DNA_FD_94474 | JGI IMG/M metagenome (GOLD analysis project Ga0129333, IMG submission 94474) | Freshwater to marine salinity gradient microbial communities from Chesapeake Bay, USA - CPBay_Sum_0.6_0.8_DNA | ecosystem: Environmental > Aquatic > Marine > Coastal | place: USA: Chesapeake Bay...
AAACTGTAGATTTCATACTACAACCTACTAGAGTCTAATGTCATTCAATCAATTTACAAATTTAGACTTCAGTGATCTAAGGACTCAGATCAAGGATTATTTGCGTGCAAATCAAAATTTTACAGATTTTGATTTTGAAGGATCTAATTTCTCAGTTTTAATAGATTTATTAGCCTATAATAGTTACATAACTGCCTACAATACAAACATGGCAGTTAATGAAATGTTTTTGGAGAGTGCAACTCTGAGAGAAAATGTAGTTTCACTCGCCAGAAATATTGGTTATTTGCCTAGATCAAGAAGATCTTCAAGAGCAAATGTTAGTTTTACAGTTGATATGAGTCAAACAAATGCTAGAACTGTAAAATTACTTGCAGGACAAGTTGCTCTTGGGGCCGTAACAAATGGTAATTATATTTTTTCAATTCCAGAAGATATCATAACTCCCGTCAACACTGATGGAATAGCTGTTTTTGATAATTTACCAATTTACGAAGGAATATTTTTAACTAGTACTTTTATTGTAGATGAATCTCAAACAAATCAGAGATTTATTTTACCGAATATTAATATTGATACAACTTCAATTAGAGTTAGAGTTACAAATGCAGTAACTGAGGTTTATTCTGTTTATGATACTCTATTGAATATTGGTAAAGACAATAGGATTTTCTTGATCCAAGAAGTTGAAGATGCGAAATATGAAATACGATTTGGTGATAATATTATCGGGAAAAAACCCGAAAATGGTAGTACTATAGAAGTAAGTTATATTGTTACAAATGGATCTTCTGGTAATGGCGCAGCCAATTTTACATTTTCGGGAAGATTAAAGGATAATAATTTATTTGATATTACTACGGGAATTTCACTACTAACAACACAGTCAAAATCTGAAAGTGGGGATGAAATTGAATCCGTAGATTCAATTAAATACTTTTCTCCAAAAGTTTTTGCTTCTCAATATCGTGCTGTAACATCAAATGATTATAAGGCTTTGATTCCATATGTTTATCCAAATGTGGAGTCAGTAAATGCTTATGGTGGAGATGAATTAGATCCACCGGAATATGGAAAAGTTTTTATATCAATAAAACCAAGAAATGGAACATTTCTTTCGGAAATTACAAAACAAACAATATTGAACACGATTAAGAAATATTCAATAGCCGGAATTAGACCAGAGATTGTAGACCTATCATATCTCTATATTGAATTAGATGTTTCTGCTTACTATAATGCAAATTTATCCAGTAATCCAGAAATTGTAAAAACAAAAGTGGTTGACACTCTAACAGAATATTCCAATTCTAAAGATGTCAATAGTTTTGGAGGCAGATTCAAATATAGTAAAATTGTTGGATTGATTGATGATTGTGATAAATCTATTACTTCTAATATAACAAAAGTTAAAATGAGAAGAGATTTGAATCCCGAAATAAATTCTTTTGCAACTTATGAACTTTGTTTTGGAAATCAAATACATACTAGAGATGGTGGATATTCAGTGAAATCTACAGGATTTTTTGTCAATGGCGTATCTGATGTCCTTTACATTGCCGATAGTCCATCGTCAACAAATAAAAGTACAGGAACTATTTTCTTCTTCAAATTAGAGAATAATTTACCCATAGTCATTAAAAATAATGCTGGCACAATTGATTATGTTAGAGGTGAAATTAGATTGGATGTTGTGAATATTACATCATCGGTGTTAAGTAATGGATTCATTGAAGTTCAGGCAATTCCAGAATCTAATGATGTCATAGGACTTCAAGATTTATATTTGCAATTAGATGTCAAAACTTCTGTGGTAAATATTGTAGAAGATGTTGTTAGCTCTGGTGAAAATTCTTCTGCAACTCAATATGTGTCTACATCTAGCTATCTAAACGGAAAGTATACAAGATAAAATGTCAGAAATTAAAAGAGTAAAAATTGATTCTATCATAGAATCTCAAATTCCAGAATTTTTATTAACAGAATCTCCTCTTCTTGTAGAGTTTCTGGAACAGTACTATAAATCACTTGAACATCAGTCTGGGTCTATTGATATTATTACTAATATCACTAAGTATAAAAATTCTAAAAAATTCAATAATATTGATTTAATACAAGAAACTACTCTAACTTCTGATATTTTAAAATTCGATCAAACAATAAATGTAACATCCACTAAAGGTTGGCCAGATTCTTATGGTTTATTAAAAATTAATGATGAAATCATTACATATACTTCAAGAACAAACACCTCCTTTGAAGGTTGTATCAGGGGGTTTAGTGGAATTGAAAATTTAAGAGCCTTAGATAATCCAGAGTTTGCTATTTTTTCTTCATCTCAATCTTCTGAGCATTCTTCCGGAGATAATGTCACAAATTTAAGTAATTTATTTTTAATTGAATTTTTTGAAAAATTTAAATATGAATTTTTGCCAGGATTTGAATCAAGAGATTTTTATGAAAATATTTCTATTGAAAATATAACATATAAAATTAAAGATCTATATTCATCTAAAGGAACAGATCAGTCATATAAACTTTTATTTAAGATATTATATGGATCTGATATTGAGATTATAAAACCACAAGATTTTACACTATCTCCTTCTTCAAATTCATATTTTATAACAAAAAATATTCTTGTAGAAAAAATTTCCGGTGGTAACCCAATAGACATTAAAGGTAATTTTTTATTCCAAAATATAGCTGGAATAGGTACAGTCAGTGCTTCTATTTTTAATGTAGAATATCGACCTGTAGCTAATAAAAATTTTTATGAAATTTCTTTAGACAGCACATCTTTCAGCGGAAATTTTCAAGTTTCTGGTAAGACAAGAATACTTGAAAATATTTCTGTTAATAGTAATAATATTCTTGTTGATTCTACTGTAGGATTTGCTAATTCTGGATCTCTTCTAGTAAAACCAAAAAACTCTGATTATATTACAATTAATTATTCCGGAAAAACCATTAATCAGTTCACGGGAGTTACAAATGTAACTAAACCATTAGATTTTGGATTGGATCTAGTGGAGGAAAAATTCGCTTTCAGCTATGTTGGAACAGGCAATACATCTAAAGTTGATTTTAGAGTAGTTAATGTAATTGATAATATTGATTTTTCCAAAACATCGAATCTAAGAGTTGGAGACACTATATCTTTATCTGGTTTTGGTAGAGATTTATTTAATGAATATGAATTCAATAGTTGGATTTATAATTTACCCACAAATCATAATATTGATACAATATCCCAAGTCGATTCTACAAAATATAGGATTGAACTATTTGACAAAATTTATTTTTATAATGGAGAGCCAATTTTATTGATAGATCAATTTGGTGATACTCTAGAAGTCAATATTATTTCTATTGAATATTCTGCATCAGATGTGATTAAAAAGTATAGTAATAAAATTTTAGTTCAAGTAGTAAATTCAGGATCTTTTAGTGTTTTAAATTCTATTAGAATACGCAAAAAAATATACAAAGCAAATCATTATAACAATTATTTTGATAATCTTAGTTCTATACCAACATCAGTTCAAAATACTTATATTGATTCTGAAGAAAATTATTTTTATGTAACATCTTCAGGATTGCCAAATTATACTATTTTTTCTACTGATAACAAAAAAACTGTATCAACGAATGTAGGTTTTTCTGTAACGGATACTTTTAATGTCACTAATCATGACTTTTTGAGTGGAGAATTGGTCTATTATCAACCAGAAACATCCTCAGGTATATTGACTGGACTGTATTATGTCACAAAAATTGATAATAATAAATTAAAATTTTCCTACAGCAAATCTGATGTATTTTCAAAAAAATATATTCAGACTACTTCGGCAGTAACGAATGACACTTTGTATAAATCTGGATATCAAAATAAGACTTTAACTCACCAAAAACTCCTAAAGAAATTTCCCTTTAATAGGATTAAAGCAAACTTTGATGATCTAAATGAACGAACCACATTCAATAGAGAAATTGGACTATTAATTAATGGAGTAGAGTTATTATCTCCCACTTTATTTGATGAAAATATTTATTACGGTGGTATAACATCTATAGATGTTACTAATGTTGGTGAAGATTATGATGTAATCGATGTTCCTCCTATAGAAATAAAAGATGATTTTGGATCCGGTGTTAAAGCTCATGTAAATCTTTCAGGAACAGTAAGAGAAGTTAAAATATTAAATGCGGGATATGGATATCAAGAAAAACCAAAAATTACAATTACTGGTGGAAATGGTAGAGGTTGTGTATTAGAATCAAATCTAGTTAGCACACAGGTATCTGCGGGATTTAAAGCAGATTTAAATGTAGTCCCTGCGAATAATACAATACAATTTTTAACTTCTATTCCATTTCAAGATGGGGAAGAAATTATTTACGATTCAAATAAAAATAATAATCTTCCAGGTATTATTAATAGTTCAACATATTTTGTTGGTATTTTAACTGATAATAAAATTAAATTATTTAATACTAGAGTAGATGCCCTTCAAAAAACCAATGAAATAGATATTGTTGGAGTTTCTTCTGGATTTCATTTTATAAGAACTCTAAAAAATAAAAATACTTTTACAAAAATATATGTTAAAGATCCTGGTGAAGGATATTCAAATAGAAAAGTAAAGGTCCCCTCTATACTTTCTGGTGATAATAGAACTTCTGGAATTAACACTTATGATTCTTATATTTTTGCAAAAAATCACGGATTTTCTGATGGAGAATATGTAATATATAACTCCTCCGATACTATGATAAGTGGATTATCATCTTCAATATATTATAAAGTTAAAATAATTGATGATAACAAATTTAGACTTTATAGTTCTGGAGTTAGTACAAATTTAAATGATGAAAATTATATTAAGAATAAATTCGTAAAGTTTAATTCTTTAGGAGTTGGGACGCACACTATTGGATATCCTCCAATTCAAATAAATGTGGAAACAAAATCTGCAATAGGATCTACTACAACGATAACCACAGAATTAAAACCAATCGTATTGGGATCAATTAAAGATGTTTATGTAGAAGATGGTGGAATAGGATATGGATGCACTAATATCATTAATTATCATAGAAGACCAAATGCTGGGATTGCAAGCATAACATCAGAAGCAATTTTAAAACCAATTATTATTGATGGATCAATAGTTGATGTTCAAATTATTGGCAGAGGTAATGGATTTAGGGAAAACTCGGAAATAGTAATTTCTGGAGAAGGTAATTATGCACAAATAGAACCAATTGTAGAAAGTGGAAAATTAATAGCTGTAAATATTGTTTTTGGTGGAGTTGGATATAATCCTGCAAACACTATTTTAATATTAAAAAATAGAGGAAGAAACGCTAAGTTTTTAGCTAATGTTAATGAATGGAAAATAAATCAAGTATTAAAAAGTAAAAATGTTATTAGTAGTCAAGACGATGGCATTTCATATGTAAGCAAAAATCCAGAACTTGGATTACAATTTATTAATTTTTATGTTCCTAAAAAATTAAGATTCCAACTAACAGATAATTTTGGTGAAAATAATAAAGAAAATACTGGTATATTAAATCACTCCCCAATTCTAGGATATGCATATGATGGAAATCCCATTTATGGTCCATATGGATATAATACTACCACTGGTGGATTCATAAGAAGATTAAATTCAAGTTATATATTGAATGTTGACTTAACTCCCGGTAAAAGACCCCCATTATTTGAAAATGGATTTTTTATAAATGATTACACTTATGATGGATCCGGAGATCTAGATCAACACAACGGAAGATTTGCTATAACACCAGAATATCCTAATGGAGTGTATGCATATTTTTACACAATAGACATTAACGCTTCAAATGAGTCTGTTCCAAAATATCCATATGTAGTTGGTCCATATTTTTATAATAAACCAGTTAAAGAAAACTTTTTACCAGCATTTAATCAAAATTTTGATATTTTTGGCACTAATTTAACTAGAAATGTGGGCCCATACTATTTGAATGCAACCAATTCATATTATGACCTTATTGATAAGGTATCGGAGGAATACAAACAGGAATTTACTATAACATCTGTAAATTCGGGTAAAATAGAAGATGTATCCATATTCTCTTCTGGAGATAATTATAAAGTAAATGACCCAGTAGAAATAGATATATCTGATACTGAAGGTATTCAATCAAATATAGTTGTAAGTGAATTGGATGGCAGAGAAATTGATGATTTTACTCTCATTGAAGATAAAGTAGATAATTTAGAATTTTTTATAAGAGTACCCAATACAATAGTTAAGACAACCTCACCACATGGGATTAAAAATGGACAACCAATTTTAATCAGCGGTATTTCAACAATCTCTGCATCGCAATTTGAGGGCATTCAATATGCTCAAGTTTTAGAAAAAGAATCTGAATTAATGGAAAATGTTGATACTGCAGCAGCTACAGGAATATCAACTTTTATAAAAGTAAAAGATATAAATGGATTTAAAACAAATGATTTTATAGGTATAGGCACGGAAGTTTTATTAATTACTGATATTGACTTTAAAAGATCTGGTTTTTATGTAAATAGACTTCAAAATACAGGAATTCATACAGCTGGTATTGATAATGTTATTTTATTGCCAAAAGAATTTAGAATTCCAACTAAACAAGTAAAGAATTTTACAATTGAAAATTACACTACATTTTTTGATCCAAGATTTTCTGTAGGAATTGGCACAAGTGGATCAACTCGCACTGTTGTTGGACTGGGCACTACTTCATTTGAAACTAGATTTATTCCGCCAAGAAGTATATACTTGCCTGGACATAAATTTTATACTGGGCAACCACTGATTTATAATTCTGGATCTGGATTCGCTGGTACATCATTGTATGTTAATAATGTTGGATCTGCAGTTTCTTTTAAATTACAGGACAATCAGTTAGTTTATGCAGTAAATTTGGGCAGAGATTATGTCGGATTATCTACCATTGGATTTACAAGTTCTATAGGTATTGGTACTAATAATAATTCTTTAGAATTTTGGGACCAAGAGAAAGCCTATGGTGTAATAGGAGCTGCACACTCTTTAACTACTTTAAACCCCAGAATTACTGGAACTTTACAAAAAACGATCGGAGTAGTTACTACAACATCTAACCATAATTTGGAAGTTGGTGACATCATTAACTTTAATGTTTCTACTGATTACAATGAAGTTATAAAAGTCATTTTTGATCCTGTGAATAGAAAAATTTTAATGAGGGAAATTAATTTTTCAGATAGTGATGTATCTATAAATGATAATTCGATAGATCTTTCCTCATACAGTGGTAACATAGAAACAGGAGATAAAGTTGTTTATATTGCACAATCTCCTATTGGTGGATTAACTAACTATGGAATTTATTATGTTTCAAAGACTAATTTTAATTCTATAAAATTGTGTCAGTATAGAAGTGATATAACTGAATCCAATTTTGTTGATTTTTCATCTGTTGGTGGTTCTAGTCAAAAATTATATTTTATTAATCCACAAATTAGTTGCATAAGAACTACAAAAATAGAATTTGATTTATCTGATTTAAGTCTATTAAATTTAAATTTACAATTTTACTACGATGTAAACTTCATCGAGCGTATTAATGAAAGAAGTGGATTTTTTGTGTCTAGATCTGGAATTCCTGGAAATTCTGGATCAAAAGTTATTTTGGATCTTTCCGAGCAATTTTTTCCCATATATTACCAATTTCTCCCTCAAGGATCGTCCGAAGAAAGCAAAAAACAGATATCTACAGATTTTGATGTAATATCAAATAATAAAATTTCAATCATAAATCATCAACTTAATGATAAATTTAAAGTAACTACCATTCCTTCTGATAAAACATTTATATTTGATAATCCCAAAAAATTATTAGAAGTTGAAAAACAAATTATTAATCAAAATTTAACTAATTTTTCTTATAAAACTACATCTACCAATGCTCTAGGTCCCATATCTAAATTAAAAATTAATTTCCCAGGTAGAGGATATAAAAAATTACCAAATGTAATAAAAGTTAAAAGTCAGTCTGGAACAAATGCTGTTGTAAAAGTAATATCTCCAACTATTGGAAGGGTTGAAACTTTTGATAGAATAAAAGATGGATTTGATTACCCCACAGACCCAACTCTATCCCCCTCATTGAGTGTACCAACAATTATTGGAGTAAAAGACATACGAACCATTGATTATATTGGAATAATTACTGGGGGAAGAAGATATAATAGTTCACCAAAATTAATAGTAAAAAATGATACAAATGGAATAGAACTTAATTCCAATATAGCTGGTGGATCTATAGTTTCTGTTGATATTACTAAAAATTCTACTTCCATATCTAGCCCTCTTGAAATAATATCAATTCATAATTCAAATGGATACGAAATTGATACAATTTCTGTAGTTGGAAACTTGGTAACATTGGAGTTGACTAATAATCCGGCTTCAAATAACCCTTATATATCTTCTGGATTTGGCCAAACGGATTATACTTATCCCTTTGCTATTGGCGATAAAATTTTTATAGAAAATTGTAGGTTAACATCGGCAACTTCTGGATTAGCTAATTATAATTCTGTTTCATATGATTATACATTCTTTGATGTTGTTGGAGTAAACACTGCTAATAATACCGTAACTTATAACATGGCAGGCATAGCCACTGGTGGTTTTGGCACATATGATGACGATTTTAATTTAGGAGTGGTAATTAATAAAAATGATATGCCCGTTTTTGAAATGATCTTAAAAGATGATGTTAATTATTTTTCTAATGAAAAAATATCTTCTTCAAAATTTTCTGGAATAGTAATGGAAAATGGTTGGGATAATAAACTCAATCAAATGAGATTAAAGAATGTTTCTGGCCAAATCACAGTCGAAGATAAGATTTTTGGCGAAACTTCTAAAATTAATGGAACTGTTGAATACTTTGATGTATTTAATTTGCCAGCAACTTTAGGGGTCTCTAGAGATAAGACATCTTCTGTTGATTTTTCTTCAGGAATTTTGAATGATTATTCTCAAAGAATATCTGATAATTTCTATTATCAAAAATTCTCATATTCAATTAGAGGAAATATTCCATATAATATTTGGAGAGAATCTGTAAGATCTATTGTTCATCCATCGGGGTTCAAGGAATTTTCTGACTTAGAAGTTTTTACTGAACCAACACTAAATGAGGTTAATGTTGGTATTTCCAAATCAACAAATATGAGGCCCAAATTAGTGGAAACAGATTCTTCCACATTCATTAATGTTGATTCAATAGTACCATTAAATTTAAAAACAAATTTTGCAAGAGTTTATGAAGAAGAAGTCGGATCGGATGGATCCACACAAAATATATTCTTTGATGGTGGAATTGATTTAAGTTCTTACATTATTAATAAAACAAATAAAGTTATTGAAATCGATGATATAAGTGATCAATTTGATGGAACTTCCGAACAATATTTGCAAGGTAGATTTGCAGATGCATCAGATTTATTAGATTTAAACAGAGAGTTCATTCAAGAGGAAGTTGTAGCTTTTGTTGAATATAATTATCCAAATATAGGGCTAAGTACAACTTATGATCAAACAAAATGTAAGAGAGATGTTGGATATATAGTCGATGCAATATCACATGACATTAAATATAATTCCAACAATAAATCTGTGGAAGCTGGAATTTATTATTGGAATGCGGGTGTTTCGTATGTAAGTAATGAAACTGAGGAAACTTTATTTGCTTATAATTATGTTAAATTTTTAAGTCAATATATTATAAACAATCAGACTCCACCAACTTTATATCAATCGACAGTTAATCAATTATTTAATTTTACTTTAATTCCCGATCCACTCAATCCAACCGTAAATAGATATAAAGATTCTAGAAATTTAATTCTTGAAAATAAAAAAGAAATATTAGATAAGTCTTTGGCTTCTGTTGCTATAGGATTTTCCGACTTCTATTTCCCAGGAGATGCACAAACAAATTCAAGATCTAGATACTATGATGGTTATAGATTAATTCAACAAAACCGAACAGAAATTATTGATACGGCGTGGTCAAATACACTTGCAATTTATCCAGGAATTTCAACTACAATTTCTAAGTGTAAAAGAGATTTGGGATATTTTGTGGATGCAGTTTCAACAGATGTATTTACTGGAGGAAATAATTATTCTAGACAATTTGTACTTCAGTATTTTAGTAATGGATTCCCAATTTCAAATGGACTGGTTGGAGAAGAAGCTGAATCGATCTATGCTTTCTGTCAAGCTAGAGACCTGATGAGATCTGCAGTGAGAAATGGTCTTACAGTAAAAGATTTAACAATTACTCCCGGTCCAGCGAATTATGGCGTTGGGGTGACAGTTGGAATAACATCTACCGCTGCTTGTACTGATGTTCAGGTTAATATTACTACTTTGGTAGGAATAGTCACCGCAGTTATTTCTGCAGGATCTACAGTTGGTTTGCCAGCAGTTAATGTTGGTACTTATACCACCGGAGGAAACAAGTGTTATCGTGATCTTGGATACATTGTCGATTCCGTTGCTCAGGATTTAGCATATGGAACAAATCAACATATTATATACTCAACTAAAAAGTATTTTACTGGTGCTGGCGCAGCACTAACAACAGGTCTTTTAGGGGAAGAATCGCAATCAATTTATGCTTTTGAAAGTGCAAAGTCTTATATTAAAAAAGCAATAACAAATCAACTAAATGTTAAAGATCTCACAATTACAGCGGATCCATTAACTGGATTTAATACTGATCCACTTTCTTGTGCAAATGTTCAAGCTAATATTGATAGTTTAGTAGGTATTTTGACAGTTGCAATAGGATCTAGTAGTTTAGCTGGTATTCCAACTGAAAATTATGGAACTACAGACTGTGCAGATGTTAGATCTGCAATTGGAAATTATGTTGGGATTATAACAACTATTATTGGATTAGGCACTAATTTTGCACCAACAATAACATATCCTTCATTAACTAGAGGTGGCTCTGTAGTTGGATTGACAACATTTAAGTTAAAGAATAAAGGAACTTCTTTATTCAAACATGAGTTCTCTGGTAGTAGCGTTGATATTAATACTGATACATTTACAATAACAAATCACAACTTCCAATCAGGTCAAGAACTTCTCTACACATATAGTGGAGGAACACCGATTGGAATTGCTACAACTTCATATGTTTTTGGAACTCGTTCTACTTTATTGAATGTGTATGACTTTGATGGAACTGCCATTCTTGAAAATGGATATTCAGTAGCTATATCTACAACAATAACTGGTATATCTACCATTTTAAGTCCGGTAGGACCATCTACCAAACAATATCTTCAATGCGTTGGATTAACCACTACTGGAACTGCTGCCGAGTTTACAGTATCGATAAACTATAATGTATCAACAGGACGAGCAATTTCAACCTCAATATTACCGACTAAGGGTGGTAGTGGATATGTTGTTGGTCAAACTGTTTCTATTGCAGGAACTTATATGGGTGGCACATCGCCAACCAACAATCTTACATTTGTAATTTCTAATACTGGTCCAACCGTAATTCAAGCACAAGCAAATCAAAGTTACTCTCAAGTTCCTTCAAATGATTTAACTGGTGCAACTTTCAATGTCTCCAGAGATTCATCTGGTGCAATTAATTATGTTGAAGTTGTAAATGGGGGATCTGGATATACATCTACTTCAGTAATTTCAATCGCTGGAACTTATGTGGGCGGATCAACTTCAAACGATAATTTAAGTTTTAAACCACTAGAACTTGGAACTAAAGTTTTACCAAATTCTGTTTTTGTTTATAAGTTAAATGATAATCAATTTAAGTTATCTGGATTATCAACCAGTGTATTTTTAAATCTCACTGGTATTGGTACAGCCACACATTACCTTGAATACAAAGAACCTAATTCTAGTATAATAGTCGCTATAGATGGAATAATACAGAAAGCCTTAACGAGGAAATCTTTGAATGTTTCTCTTGCTTCTAGTGTTTCAACGGCTTCAACAACAATATTAAGTATTTCCTCGGGTATTTCTTCATTAAATGCTCGTGATATTATTAATATTGATGATGAACTTGTTTCAATTAAAACTATTGGAATATCTTCTGCAAATCAAATAGAAGTTGTAAGGGGATATTTTGGTTCAGTTGCAACATCACATACTATTGGAGCCGCTGCAACTGTTCTGGATGGTAATTTCAATGTAATTGGTGATGTTATATACTTTGATACCTCTCCATATGGAAAGATTGGTCCAGTAGGATTGGAAACAGGATCTACTTTTAGTGCTAGAGCTTTTAGTAGAAAATTTGATCCAAGCACTCCAAATGATAAAAATATTTTATTTGACGATCTTTCTTTATCTTTTACTGGAATTGCAGCAACTGAATTCACTATAAAATCCAAGGGACAGACTACAGACACACTCTTTAATAATATTAATAATGTTACTGAAACTAGTAACAATCCAATAGTTTTAATTAATAATGTTTTCCAAGATCCAACCAGTGATTTTACTATTGATGGTAGTGGAGTAAATGTAATTAAATTCCTATCTGGTGTCCCAAAAGCCGGAAAAATATCAAAAGTTGCTGTATCAACTAGCTATGGATATGTTCCAAGAATTGGTGCTGCTGCAACGGTTGTAGTATCTGCGGCGGGAACAATTAGTAGTGTTGTTGTAACTGGTGGCGGATCTGGATATAGATCTTCACCTTTCGTCAGTATTGCATCCACTATTGGCACTGGAGCCAGCATTACAGCAACGGTAAGTGCAGCTGGAACTATAACTGGATTTACAATTGTAAATGCTGGAACTGGATATACTACAACTTCTCTCCCCAAAGTAATTATTGGAATACCGACAGGATATAGTAATTTAAGTCTTGGGTATACTGGAGGTACTTCTGGTGTTGGTCAAGATGCAAAACTAACTGTTGAAGTTGGTATGGGATCTAGTATTATTTCTTACAAATTTGATCAACCTGGAATTGGATATAAAGTTGGTGATAAACTGACTCCGATTGGAATTCCAACTACCTCTTCACTTACAAAATTTGTCTTGACAGTCGAAGAAATTGAAACCGACAGTTTTTCTGGATTTTATCCTGGTCAATTTGTAAAATTTGATGATATTTCTCAATTCTTTAATGGATTTAGGAAAAAATTCACTCTTTCGACAACTATAAATGGAGTAAGACAAATTTTAGGATTGAGAGTTCCATCAGGAACAGATCTAGACATAACTAACAACATCTTTATATACATAAACGATGTATTACAAGTTCCTAATATATCATATAAGTTTTCTGGAAGTCGAGTAATATTTACTGAAGCACCCAAATCTGGTTCAAAATGTTCTATTTTATATTATAGAGGATCATCTGTTGATGTTGAATTGGTAATTCCACCCCCAACAATTAAACCCGGTGATAAGGTAACAATTCAAGAAAATCCTCAAGATCCTTTTGACATTTCTCAATTTGATAGAGTTGTCAAAAAAATTACTGCTTCTGATCAATTAGAAACATTTAATTATTACTCTGTTGGTATTATAACTGATCCAACAAAGATTAGACCACTTACTTGGCAAAAACAAACTAGTGATACAGTTATTAGTGGTACACTATATTCCAAATCAAGACCAAGTTACCAAAGTAATCTAAGACCAACTGCAACCGTTATCAAAAAAATTCAACCAGCAGATGAAGTAATATATCTAGATAATGCATATCCGTTATTTTCTGATCTTGACGGACTTTCTGAAGATATACGAGATGTTTTAATATTAGAAAATAAAGTTATTGAACCATGCTTAGTTGAAGCTGTAGTTTCTACATCATCGACTATTTCTTCTATTAATGTGATTAACGCTGGCGTAGGATATGCTAAAACACAATCTCCAAAAGTGGTCATTTCAGAAACAGCCATTGCTAGAAAAGATCCTATTTCTACTTGGACGGGTGGAGTTGGATTAACTACTTCATATAATTTAAAATCAATTAAGTATAAGGGTAAATTTGTAGCTGTGGGAAGTAGTTCTATTTTTGTCACAAGTCCTGATGGAATAAATTGGCAAGTAGGTACAGTCGGATTTGGTCAAACTTCAAACTTTAACTCTATTGAAGTAGTTGGTGTGGGGACAAGTAATTTCTTAGTTTCTGTTGGAAGTTTTGGTCAGATTATAAAGGCCACAGACTATGGATCTACAATTTCAAGTTGGAATCAGATTGCAATACAAGAAGATGTTGTTGTTCTTGGAATAGGAGCTGTATCAAGAGTTGGTAGTGCGTATACAGGAACATTTAATGAAATTGCATATTCCAATATTACAGATACTTGGGTTGCCGTTGGAGTTGCTGGATCTATATTTGTTGGAGCTGGTGTAGCTACAGATAGTTTTGTTAGTAGATATTCAGAGACTATATCCGATTTAAATAGTGTGGCTTTTGGTACGGAATATTTTGTTGCTGTTGGAAACAATGGAACAATTAGGACTTCCAATAATGGTACTATATGGGAAACAACATCATCTCCAGTAAATGTTAACTTGAATAAAATTCTTTATGTTAATGGAAAATTCATTATAGTTGGTGATTTTGGCACAGTCTTACAATCAATCAATAGAAATTCATATCAAATTATTTCAAATAATCTTGGATTTGAAAATATAGTAAACATCTATTATAACTATGGTTTTTATGTAGCGGTAACATCTTTAGGAGATTTATACTATTCGTTCAATTTAAGTGATTGGATTTATAGAACCACATCACAATCAAAAGATATAAAAGATTTGATATTTGTTGATAATCTTGGATCTGATGGTAGATATGTTGCCATAGGAGCAGGAGCAACTGCAATATATTCAGAACCAGTTTATAATAGGGCTACTGCAATTTCTAGTACAACTAATGGAGTTGTTACATCTATACAAGTAACTAATCCTGGTTTTGGATATGATATTAACAATCCTCCACCAGTTCTGGTAGAAGTAGATAGATATCAAACTGAAATAGTTAAATCATTTAAAGTAGAAGGTGACCATGGAATTATTATTGGCATTCAAACATTTGTTGCAGGAACTCCTGGAATAGGAACAACTTCTCCAAAAATTTCATTCACTCTAAAATCTGAACAATATGACAATAACACATTGGGTGTTGGATATTCTTCTCTGAATGTTTTTGGAATTACTAATAGCCAATTGTCAAAAGGTGATTATTTTGTTATTACGGATAGTAATGTAACTACTGGCGGAGATTTAGTTGGAATTACTACACTTCTTGGTGGTATGAGTAATTATCCAAATTCAAAGATTGGAATAGCAAAATCTTTTATAGATGGTGTTTATATTGTTGAAGATGTTACATTACCATCTGCAGGCATAGTAACAGTTACCTGTAACTTTGCTCCTATGGTAGATAATTATGTAAAAGTTTATAGTAGGGGATCAAATAACACTGGTATTGGTACAAATAATTTCTATGGTAGATATAGTTGGGCTAAAATATATGATTATCAAAATAGAATTTTGGGAAATCCACAAACTTTTGAAGTCTTTAATGACAATGGAATTTCTGGAATATCGTCTTCTCCAAAAATTATAAGAACTAGAAATGTGATAAGCAAATAAAAGGTAACTAAATAAAAAAAAGTATGTTCTAAAATGCCAGCCATAATATCAGATCAGTTTAGAATTCTAAATGCAGAAAACTTTGTAAAAAGTGTTTCTGGTGTGGGTGACACATCTAATAAGTACTATACTTTTATAGGATTGCCAAATAGTAATAATCCAGCTTCTGGTGGTTCTCTTACATGGATTGCAAATACACCATCTCCTCTAGATGGATTTAAAGAAGAATATCAAGTTAAGGAAAGTATCATATCTTTAAAACAAATTACAAGTCAAGATGTAAGAAGACTGGTAAGAAAAGTAACTTGGGTTGCTGGAAATACATATGAAATGTATCGACATGATTATAGTGTATATAATGTAACGCCCGTAACCTCACAAACTGGATTGTATGAAGCAAATTATTATGTTATAAATGAAGATTTGCGAGTGTATGTTTGTTTGCAAAATGGAACTGATCCCGAGAATCCGAAAGGAAGACCATCTTTCGATCAACCCACATTCATTGATTTGGAACCACGAGCTGCAGGGTCTAGTGGAGATGGATATATTTGGAAATATTTGTATACTATTAAACCATCTGAAATTGTCAAGTTTGATTCTATTGAATATATTCCAGTACCAGAAAATTGGGGAAATACTGGAGAATCGATATCTACAAAAAATAATGCAGTTGATGGTAAAATTGAAGTTATTTTAATCAATAACAGAGGTTCCAATTATCAACCAATTTCTACTTCTTTTTCAAATGTTCCTATATTGGGAGATGGAACTGGAGGTAAAGCAACTATTACAATCGACTCTTTTGGTAAAGTATCAGAAGTATTTGTTACTGATGGAGGAAAGGGATACACTTATGGATCAATACAATTTTACCCTGGAGCTCCAGGATCGGAAATAACTGGACCACTAAAACAATTAAGTAATACGGGTATTGGCACAACTTCTATAGCTTCCTTTAATGTTGTTATTCCACCAAAAGGTGGCCACGGATATGATGTTTACCGAGAACTTGGAGCATATAAAGTTTTACTGTATTCTAGATATGAAACTTTAGAAAGTAATCCCGATATTATTTTGGGGAATGATTTTGCAAGAGTTGGAATTTTGAAAAATCCCACAATTGTTGGAAGTAATGTTCAAGTTTTAGATGCGTCAGTTGTTAGTGGATTAAATGCCTTAAAATTAGCTGGGGTGACTACAAATACAACATATGCGGTAGATTCTGTTATTAAACAAACTGTTGGTTTGGGGTCTACTGCTATTGGATTTGTTGCATCTTGGGATCCTATAACTGGTGTATTGAAGTATTATCAACCTACGGGATTAGCTTCAAGTGAAACCGGATTTAAAATCATTCCATTTACATCTAGTCCAGATGTTGGGTATGGATTAACGATCAATTGTTCTGCAATTATAGGACCAACATTATCCATCAACTCAAGTTTCAGTGGCGTAACTACCACAATAAATAATAGAATATATCAGTTAGGCCAAGAGTTTGTATCCGGCATTTCCTCTGCTGAATATAACAAAAAATCTGGGGATATTATCTACTTGGATAACAGACAACCTATTCCAAGGTCTGCTAATCAAAAGGAAGACATTAAAATTGTATTGGAGTTTTAATAGAAATGGCACAAAATATTAACTTAAACACTTCTCCATATTTTGATGATTTTGATCCAACAAAAAATTATCAAAGAGTTTTATTTAAGCCAGGAACTCCAATTCAAGCAAGAGAATTAACAACTCTCCAATCTATTTTACAAAATCAAGTTGAAAAATTTGGTAAACATTTTTTTAAAGAAGGTCAGGTAGTAATTCCAGGGAATGTTGCCTATGATTCTGAATATACTTGTGTTCAAATTGATCCAACTCATTTAGGCATTCCAGTATCATCATATCTCAACTATTTGGTCGGAAAGAGAATAAAGGGCGAAAGTAGTGGTGTTTTTGCCAAGATTGAACGATATATTACTAGCGAAGAATCTGAAAATGATAACAATACTTTGTACATAAAATATCAAAGTTCCAGTGAAACTGATTTTACAAATAGTAAATTTATAGATGGAGAAAATCTTCTTATATTAGAAAATATAGATTATGGTTCTGGAGTTATTAGATTAGATTCTTCATTTGCCACTACAATTATATCAAATTCTACGGCTACAGGATCTGCTATTAAAATAGAGGAAGGTGTATATTTTATAAGAGGATTTTTTGTAGATGTTTTTCCACAAACTGTAATATTAGACCAGTATAACAATTTGCCTTCTTATAGAATTGGATTATCTGTTTTTGAAGATATTGCTGTACCATCACAATCTAATGTAGATCTTTTTGATAATGCAAGAGGATTTTCAAATTTTGCAGCCCCTGGCGCAGACAGACTTAGAATTGTAGCTACATTAATAAAAAAATCTTTAGACGATTTTAATGATGAAAATTTTGTTGAATTATTAAGAATTGAAAATGGTATTATTAAAAAAGTCCCCAAAAAAGAAGACACGGTTTCTCTAATAAATGATGAATTAGCTAGGAGGACTAATGATGAATCTGGAGATTATTATGTAAAACCATTTAGTGTAATTGCAAAAGAATCATTAAATAATAAAATTGGAAATAATGGAGTTTACAATCCTGGACAATTAACAAAACAAGGAAATACTCCTTCTGATAATTTATTGACTTTACAAATTTCACCAGGAAAGGCGTATGTTAAAGGTTATGAGGTAGAAACTCTCATAACAGTAAATGCAGATTTAGAAAAACCAAGAACAACGGAAACTGTTAAAGATATTACGGTTCCTTTTAGTCTAGGTAATCAAGTAGAACTTAATAATGTTTATGGAACTATTCCCGTTGGATTTGGTACAACTAGTCAGGTAACTCTGTATTCACAAAGAACAGCAACTCCAGGACTTCCGGCTGGAATTCCAATAGGAATTGGTAGAGTTTATGATCTAAAATTAAAAAATGCTGGATATTCAAATGCAACTACTGTTTTTGAAGCATCAGCATATGATTTACAAACTTATACATATTTACAATTAAATGCAACTATAACTTTACCTAGACCAGCTTTTGTAGAAGGAAAAAATAGTTCAGCTTCTGGATTTTTAGCAATAAGCGCCACAAATACCAGACAATTAGTTTTATATGAAGTAGTTGGTACTTTTACAGTAGGTGAACAATTAAAAATTGATGGTCAAGATATTTCTAGAACAATAACATCAATTAGAGATTATAATTTGGGAGATATTAGACAGGTAGTTGGATATGTTGGCACCACTACATCATTTACTGCAGATACTGTAATTTCTAATCCAATTCCTCTTGCTCCTCAAGGAACTAGTTTTACTATTTCCGCTGGATCTGGAGGAATAAGTACAGTAACAACATCATCTTCAACATTTGGAGTTGGAATTAATACTGGAGATATTTTTGTTTATACAAAAGCCGGTCAAACAGTACCAACTTATAACAGAGTAACTTCCGTAAATACTTCTGCAAAGTCTGTTACTATCGAAGCAACTACAAGTGTTACAGGAGTTAATAGTGGTGGACTACCAACAACTTCAACAACTATAAATGACATACTAAAAGGAACTTCTGCTTTATTAAATCCAAGAGATTCATTTTTCTTTGCAGAATTACAAAACACAAATATCTCAAATGTTGATATATCAGATGGAGAAATAGTTTATAGAAAATCTTATTCAGTAACTGTTGCATCAAATGGATTAACTGCTACTTTAGAAAGTAATACTAATGTTAGTTTAGAACCCTTTGATGAAGAAGATTACTCTTTGGTATATAGTGATGGCACTATTGAACCATTAACTTCAGGTCAGTTTACGATTACTGCAGCAAGAACTTTAACATTGGTAAATTTAAGTAAAAATGGTGCTGCTACACTAACAGCTACTTTGAGAAGAAGAAGATTAAAAGCTAGAAAGAAAATTTATAATAGATGTGGAGTATTGGACATTAGGAGTTCTAGTAGTACTTCATCCGGAATTGGTAGTACAACTCTTAATGATGGACTAACATATAGTCCTTATTATGGAACAAGAGTTCAAGATCAAAGAATTTCATTAAATATTCCTGATGTAATTTTTGTTTCTGGAGTTTTTGAATCTTCAGATGCAAATGACGCGGATTTACCAAAATTAGAAGTTATTAACTTAAATGCAAATATTTTAAATGCGGTAAAAGGTGAAATGATTTATGGTGAATCTAGTAATGCAATGGCGATGTTTGTTGCAACAAACGGCACAAATCAATTAGAGTTTGTGTATGCTAATGAAAATACATTTATTAAAGGGGAAAAAATTCTTTTTAGTGAATCAAATATTACTGCAGAGATTAGTTTATTGATAGAGGGGGATAGGAATATCGTATCGGATTATATTTTCAATAGTGGCCAAACTTTAGAAATAGCCAATTACTCGTCTATAATAAGAAAATCCGGAGTTACTGCGCCGACAAAAAGATTAAAAATTGTATATAATAGTTATTATATAGATGCAAATGATGATGGTGATTTTGTAACTGTCAATTCATATGATCGTGAAAGATATTCCACCGAATTGCCTGCAATTTCTTTCTATAGATCAAGTGATATTATCGATTTAAGGCCAAGAGTTAGTCCATATAATAGTACTATAACTCCATATTCTCCTTTTGAATTTGAATCAAGAAAATTTTTACCACAAACAAATTCTACTCCTTATAATTTTGCTAAAGACAAAGATTTATTTTTAACATATTCTTATTATCTTGCTAGAATTGATAAGTTATATCTCAATAGATATGGTGAATTTTTCGTTTCTAAAGGAGTTCCTTCGTTAAACCCAATTTCTCCATCTGTTATTGATAATGCTTTAGAAGTGGCTACTATTACAATGAAACCATATGTTTATAATGTTGGAGATGTAACAGTACAATTGTCTCCACATAAACGATATAGGATGCAAGATATCGCTAGACTTGAAGATAGAATAAGAAATATCGAATATTATACTTCATTGTCTCTCTTGGAAACTGACACCAAAAATTTAACATTAAGAGATTCTCAAACACAGTTAGATAGATTTAAGTGTGGATTTCTTGTAGATAATTTTAAATCAGTAAGTTCCGGATCTTTGGGTGATCCTCAGCATAAATGTAGTATTGATACAAAAGAAGGTTTACTTAGACCTCAACACTATACAACATCTTTAGATCTTCTCTTAGGATCTGAAGCTGTAATTGGAACATCAAATGTCTCAAATCCTGATGCGGACCTAAGATTCGTAACAGATTTGGGTAATCCAAATACGGTTAAAGTTGGCGATGTTGTTTGTTTAAAGTATACTGATGTAGAATTTCTAAAAAATTCATTTGCAACCAGAATTGAAAATGTGAATCCATTTGCTGTTGTAAATTGGATTGGTGCAATAGAACTAAATCCATCGACAGATACTTGGATTGAAACAAAAGGCACAAAAAGAACTGTTGATCAAGAAGGAAATTATTCAACAACTATACAACAATTAGGTGTAGACACAAATACTGGATTATCTCCTATTGACTGGGGTGCTTGGGAAACAACATGGACTGGTACTCAAGAAGTTGCCAGACAAAATATGGGTAGCATCTATGTTGGAACTAAAGAAATTTCTAGAAGTACTCATAGAGGCGGATTCCAAAAAGGTAGGGGTATTCCCGAAACTACAACTATTAATTATAGAGATCAATATACCAATTTTGCAAATGTAACTACCCTTACAACAACCAAAGAAGCCAGAAAAGGCATTCAATATAAAGTATCTGAACGATATGATACTGTTAATTTAGGAACATTCGTTATATCAACAGAAGTTATTCATACAATGAGGTGTAGAAATATTGAATTCATTGCAAGAAGATTAAAACCAAAAACGCAATTATATGCATTTTTTGATAATGTCGATATGAACAAATATATTGTACCAAAACTTATTGAAATTCAAATGGAGAGTGGTACTTTCAATACTGGAGAAACCGTAACTGGTACAGTGGGAACTACTTCTATTAGATTTAGATTATCTACTCCTAATCATAAGTATGGGCCATATAATCAACCAGAACAAGTTTATACATCTAATCCATATTCTCCAACTCAGTCAATACCCACATCATATTCAACAACTTCGACAATTTTGAATGTTGATACAGCCTCATTGGAATTACAATCTGCTTCTGGATTTTATGGACATATTATTACTAATATGCAATTAAAGGGAGAAACTTCTAAAGCAGTTGCAAAAGTAACAAATGTTAGATTGATCACAGATGCTGCGGGAACTTTGATTGGATCTTTATACATTCCAGACTCAAAATTACAATCCACTCCATCATTTGAAACTGGAACAAAAACCTTTGTTCTTACAACTAGTTCAACTAATTCTACAATTGTTGGATCTACAGATAGTACAGCTGATGCGAAGTTCACATCTTCTGGCCTCTTGAATAATACTGAAGAAGTTACTCTAAGAACAAGAAATGCAAATGTTGAAAGAATTAATAGATCCGAAGAAAGAACAACAACCACGCAACAAACAAATCTTCAAGCGGGAACTTCTTTCACGAATCGCACAGTAACTCAAACAAGATGGGTTGACCCTCTTGCACAATCTTTTGAAGTTCCTGATGAAAACGGAGTATTTATTACAAAATGTGATGTATTCTTCAAATCTAAAGATACTAATAGTCTACCAATTACAATGCAAATCAGAACTATGCAAACTGGTTTGCCTACAACAACTATAATTCCATTTGGCGAAGTTGTTTTGGATCCAAGTCAAGTTAATGTATCTAATGATGGCAAAACTGCAACTACATTTACTTTCCCATCTCCAGTGTATCTTGAAAGTGGAAATTCTTATTGTGTAGTACTACTTTCAGCATCAAATGAATATACAGTATGGGTTTCAAGAATGGGTGAAGAAGATGTGACAACATTAAATTTACCAGAATCACAAAAGATAGTTGTATCACAACAACCTTTACTTGGATCTTTATTTAAATCTCAAAATGGTGCTACATGGGATCCAAGTCAGTTAGAAGACTTGAAACTAACTCTTTATAGAGCAAAGTTTGTCACAGGATCTTCTACCGTTAGATTCTATAATCCTAAATTAGATATCGGCAACAATCAGGTTGTAACATTAAGACCAAATCCATTAGATTGTATCTCAAAATCAACATTGATTGGATTGGGAAAGAGTTTAACTTCAGTTGAAGTTACTGGTTTAACTCCAGGAAGTCCTATATTGCAGAGTAATAATTCAAAATTTAGATCGAATTTAAAGAGCGTAGTGGGATCTGTAGGAATAGGAAGTACACTGACAGTAACTTCCGCTGGGATTGGATTTACCTCTACATTTAAAACTTATTCTAATGTAGATTTGGTTTCTATAACTGGTTTTGGTTTTGGAGCAAAAGTAAATTTAAGTGTTCAAAATGGAGTTGCTATTGCAGCTACAGTTTCTATTGGTGGAACTGGATATGCTTATGGAGATTCTTTGGAAGTAAACTATTCGCAAACAGATGGATTAGGAAATAATTTAATTCTTACTATTCCAAATAATGTTGGAGTAATTTCAGCTTTCAATTCTTTATTAGTTGATAGAGTACAGGGAACTCTAAATCAAAATTCTATCGATAGTTTATTCTATGTTGGATCCGCAGGAACCACTCTTCTTTCAGGAGCATCTGTAAATACCATAACTGATTTAATGGATGGATTGCATTTCAAAGTCAGTCACAACAATCATGGAATGTATTCTTTAGTCGATAAAGTTACTCTTTCAGGTATAGAACCAGACCAAAAACCGGAAACATTAAAATCTTCATATAATTCGACATCTACAAACAGTATTACTGTAAGTTCTGTTGGCATATTTACTAGTTTTGAGAATCTTCCAGTTTCTACTATAAATCCTGGATATATCCTAATTGACAATGAAGTTATTTCATATACTGGAGTTGTCACATCTACAAATAGTTTGACAGGAATAACAAGAAATATTGATAACACTATTTCTGGAAGTTATGGTCTTGAATTTCCCGTATTTAAATATGAATTAAATGGAGTGTCTCTAAGAAGAATTAATAAAACTCATAATTTCTCAGATGCCGATTTGGTAACTTATCCAACAGATCTAGATTATTACTATGTTAAAGTTGGAATGAGTAGTAGAGGTCTAGATAGAACTCCAACAAATGGTCTTGGATATCCTGCTCTATATTTTAATGCGGATAAATCTTGTGGATCATATGATACTGTTCCTTTACTGGGATCTCCAAAAGGACCAAAAGCAACTCAAAATATACCATTTAATATTATTAGACCAAATTTCCAAACACTATTACCACAAAGAACCTCTATATCAGCAAAAGCCAGAACTTTTAGTGGATCTTCACCGGACAGTGATTTGACTGCGTTCTTAGATCAAGGATTTGTGGATGTTTCTTTGAACTCTAATAATGAATTTGCTTCTCCAAGAATTATTTGTTCTCAAATCAATGAAGAAACATATCTGTCAAGTTTTCCTGGCAAAAAATCTTTCACTATGGAACTCACATTAACTAGTGAGGATGAAAAAGTTTCTCCAATGATAGACTTAGATAGGGTTAATTTAATTACTATTTCTAATAGAATTAACTCTAAAGTTACAGATTATGCTTCCGATCCAAGAGTCAACTCTTTAACAGATGATCCAACTGCTGCTACTTATTTGAGTAATATCGTTGTTTTAGATAAAGTCGCTGATAACTTAAAAGTATTTTTTGACGCATTCAGACACTCTACAAATGATATTAGAGTATGTTATAGAATTTTTAGAGCGGATGCCCCTACAACATCTCAATTGTGGCAATTATTCCCAGGATACGATAACTTAGATTCAAATTCTCAAGTAATTGATGCATCCAAAAATAATGGAAGACCTGATAGAAATGTTGCAAATTCTACATTAGAAGATGATTATAAGTCTTATGAGTTTACTGCTTCTAATTTACCACAATTTAATGGATTCCAGATAAAGATTTTGATGTCCGGCACAAACTCAGCGTTTGTACCAAAAATTAGAGATTTTAGAGTCATTGCAACTATTTA
>Ga0129333_10001015_pt1 | contig 24847 bp, 21 predicted proteins | sample CPB6_08_DNA_FD_94474 | JGI IMG/M metagenome (GOLD analysis project Ga0129333, IMG submission 94474) | Freshwater to marine salinity gradient microbial communities from Chesapeake Bay, USA - CPBay_Sum_0.6_0.8_DNA | ecosystem: Environmental > Aquatic > Marine > Coastal | place: USA: Chesapeake...
AGAGGTAAATGACACATTAGCAATTAAAGCAGGCGTTGGAATTGCTATTACACAAAATTCTAGTAATGAATTAGAAATTTATGCTTCGGGCGGAGCAGGCACACAAAATACATTTGCCTCTGTTAATGAAATTAGCGCGTTATACCCAAACGAGAATTTAGATATTGTTGGTGAAAATGGAATAACTGTTGAAACACAACAAGATCAAACTTTTGAAATAGGCCAACCTTTTAGCACACAAGTTTCTATTCATGCACCAAATAGTTTTGGTGTTTTTGAATTTACAACAGATAATACTGATCAAGAACAATTTACAATAGAATCTGCAACATCAAATAGTACATTTGTATTTAATGCAGGTGTTGGAATTCGATTTGACAGAGACACAAACGATGTCGTCACAATTACTGCAACAGGCGATGCCCAACCAGCAAATCGCAGTGTAGATAATGCACAGTTAGCATTGATGACTGCAAACTCAGTAAAGGTAAGTAATGCATTTGGAGAACCAACTAATTTACAGATTCCAGATGAAGGTATTATAGGTCGTTTTAGAGATGATTATAATAATTTAAGTAATATAATTTCTTTAACACCAAGCGATATAAGAAAATTAATAGATGCTGCAGATGAAGGAACTTTAGAAGAAAATCAAAATGCATTTTCTGCTGTAGAAGTTGAATACAATTCAAATGTAAATCTAATAGAAGCCACACAAAAAACAGATACGATCAGATTCAAAGCGGGAACTGGTATAGTTTTACAAGGCGAAGAACAAACTGATGGCGATAAAATTGTAACAGTATCTCTAAACAGTGCATATTTTACATCATATGTCTCTGGATTTACAACTGTTCATTTACCAGATCATACATTTACTTCTGGTACAACTGGCTCAATCTTAACTTTCTCTGAAACTTCTACAATTTTACCACATACAGTAAATACAAACAACACTGATGTCGGTTTTAATATTAAACCATCCTCCATAACAAATTATTATATGGCAGATATGCCTTTTAATAGTATTAAAGGCAACAATGATAATACAGATGGTAGTGTAACGGATATTGAAATACAAGAAAATAATTTATTCGGTAGACCAACTGGTGGATTTATAAAATCATTAACTGGTGCAGAAGCAAGAACTATATTAGGACTAACTTCAAGTGTTTATTATAAATCTGCATCAATTAATTATAGTGGAATTACTACACAATTACCAGCAACTACTGGAAACGAAACTCTTAAATTTGTTGCAGGAACAAACATCCAATTAAGCACAAATGCAGCAAATCAAATAGTAATTTCTGCACAAGGCGGAACCCAACAATATGGAGTAAAAGAAGTAAGAATCAATAATGAGTCTTCATCATTTCCAAATGTTCTTTCTATATCATCACCAACTTTAGTAGGAAGCACAACATATAAAAATATAGCGTTGTCTAAGACTTACGATTCTCTAACCAATACTTATTCTTTAAGTATTGATTTAGGTGCAATGCCTGCAAATTCTGTAAAAATTGCATCAACAACTCTAAAGGACAGTGTTGCTGGAAATTATTTGCCCACAAATCTAGTATTAGGCACTAATTCAGTTGTTGGTAGATTCGGCGGAAACGTTACATCAATTCCATTAAATCTATTAACAGGATTTTTAGGAATTAAAACATTCAATAAAATTGAATTTGATAATGTTGTAACACCAACACCATCGTCTTCATCAAGCACAAGTTCTTCATCCGGAGCATTGAGTTCTTCCTCTGGTGCACTGAGCAGTTCATCTTCTGGAGGAACTTCATCTTCATCTGCTGCTGCTCTTGTTGCAAATAGCGGTTCAACCACTGCTCAAACACTGAATAGCAAATTCAAGTTAATAGGCACTAAGGGAGTTGTAATAACTGGTACAAATTTAGATGGTATCTATGGGACACCAACCTTCACATTTAGTGCTGAAATGGATAGTTTATTTGCAGATAAGACACCAAAATTAGGTGGAAATTTAGATATGAATGGATACGCAATAGTATCAAATTCTTCTCTATATTTTAAGAACAATTCAAAAAATGCTATTACAATAAATGGTAATACTGGTTACAATACAACACTTAATTTAACTGCAGGTGTAGATTATTCTGAAATAAGCGTAAGTAAATTTGCTGGATTTACTACTGTTGGCAATTTAAAATTAACTCCTGCAGGAAGCAGTTCAGTAATTATTACGAATGGTAAATTAACATCGGATACTTCTGATATGTCAATCACTGCTAATGATAGAATAATCATTGCTTCTAGAAATGGCAGCACGGCAAGAATAAGCACATCACAAAACATGGTTATGACTTCTCTGTATTCTATAGGGTTTAAGATAGATTCGGTTCTGTCTTCTGGTATAAACGATTTGGCCATAACCAAACCCGCCGCAGATGAAGTTATGTTATCTTCTTACAATAATTTAAATTTAGTATTTGCAGCAAATACGACAGGCGGAGTTTCTGATAAAAACATAATTTTTAAAGGAAATGTAAAATTTGATGTAAATTACAATATAATATCGGATGTAAATATTGTTGGCACATTAAAATTGAAAACAGATCCAGAAGCAAGTTTACCAACAGTTGTTGGAGAAGCCCTTCTAAATAGAGGCGGTGTACTAACTCCAGTAAATACAACTAGCTATGTAATAGATTCTTTCAACACTGCATATACTGGTTTAGTGTACAATGTGGTAATTACAGACAATTCAAATAATACAATTAAAAAATTATATACAATTAAAATATTAAATAGCGGAACAGGTGATATGCAAATTTTAACAACAAACGATCTATCATCTATACCAGCAAAAAATAATATAGAAATTAATAGATTATCATTTGCTTGCATATATACTAGTGGAATAGGGTCAGTTCTGACTCTAGAAAATATTACACTAGGCAAACGATATTCAGTGAGTTTCTCTAAAGTCTCATTTAATTAATGGAGGATATATGAAAGTTAAGTTGAGTGATGTTTATGTTTCAGTTCCAGTATTAACAAAAGTATTAGATCTGGAATTACCTGTAACAGTTTCTTATAAATTCATGAAGTTAGTAAATAATCTAAATGAAGAATTAAAGGGAATTGAAGAACAAAGAGTAAAACTAGTAAAGAAATATAGCACAGATGACAATCCGGCTACAGTTTCTGATACTAAAAAGGAAGAATTCTTAGCAGAATTTACCAGCCTTTTAAACGAAGAAATTGGCATAAATTGGGAAAAATTAACTCTAGAGAAGTTAGGCGATAGTCTAAAACTCAGCCCCAATGAATTAAATAAAGTATCTTATCTGTTTTCTGAATAAATTTAAATCTCCTTATATATAAATATTATATAAGGAGAATTAAATGAGGCCAAACAGCAGACAAGAACTTAAAGATTACTGTCTTAGAAGGCTAGGATACCCTGTAATACAAATCAACGTAGACGATTCTCAAATTGAGGATCGCCTTGATGATGCTCTGCAATATTTTTCAGAATATCATTTTGATGGTGTAGAAAGAGTATACCTAAGAAAACAGATTACCCAAGCAGACCGAGATAGAGGGTACATCGATCTCAAAGAGCCAGTAACAGAAGATACAGCGAACAAAATAAAAGCAGCACCAGCACTAGATCCTGATGGCAGATCTATTGTTAGTGTTGTTCGCTGTTATCAGCTATTCGATACATTAGGTGGTACAGGCATGTTTGATGCTCGCTATCAAATTGCATTAAACGATTTATACGGCTTAAGAACAAATACATATAGCGATAGTTTAATCTCCTATGATTTAACTCGTAGACACATGCAGATGTTACAAGATATGTTAACTCCAGAAAAATCTGTAGAATTTAGTCGTGTAACAAACAGAATTTATGTAAACATGGATTGGAAACAACAAGTTACTCTTGGCGAGTATATGATGTTTGAGGCATATAAAATTTTAGATCCAAACATGTATACTGAAATCTATAATGATTGGCTTCTTAAAAAATATTGTACGGCAATAATTAAATTTCAATGGGGACAGAACCTTTCAAAATATGCAGGTGTGGCTTTACCCGGAGGAGTAACTATGGATGCTAGTACAATTATGACAGAAGCTCGCCAAGAAATGCAACAAATAGAAGAACAAATTCAAAGCAAATACGAACTACCTCCAAACTTTATGGTAGGATAATAAATGGCAACAAATCCCTTTGTAAATAATGTATCCTATAAACCAACACAAGATCTGTTAGAAGATCTTGCCATTGAATCTATAAAAATGTATGGACTAGATGTTTATTATTTACCAAGAAGATTCAAAAAGAAAAATGCTATTTTTGGAGAAGATCCATTATCTTACTTTAAAGATCATTTCAAAATAGAAGTATTTGTTGAAAATGCAACCGCATTTGAAGGTGAAGGAATGTTACTTGGAAAATTTGGTGTAGAAGTACAACAAAATATAACACTAACAGTTTCTAGAAAAAGATTTGCCGAAGAAGCAACAAAATTACCAACATTTACAGATAGGCCGACACAATTAACAGCACCAATGGTTGGTGATTTATTTTATTTTCCATTAACAAAAGCATTATTTGAAATTAAGTATATAGATCCTCACCATGTTTATTTTCAACAAGGAAAATTATATACCTATTCAGTAAATTGTGAACTCTTCAAATACTCTATGGAAGAACTCAATACTGGTAATACTGAAATTGATAGTATTGAAACAGCAATCGTTGGTGAATTTGGTACGGATACAGATCCAGATGGCAAATATATCAAGGATATCAAAACAGAAGATGATAATGATGAGTTACAATTAGATGCAGATAACATCATAGATTTTACAGAAAAAGATCCATTCTCACAGGGTAATTATTAATGTTCACAACATTTTATCATTCATTAATACGAAAAACGGTTTCTTCGTTTGGAACATTATTTAACAACATTTATGTTGAGAGGCCAGATACTGCTTCTAATAAAGTTCAAAAGATAAAAGTTCCTCTTACATATTCGTCTAAAGAAAGAATGTTTCAGAGGTTGAATATTGGTCCCGATATGGATCAAGCATATTCTACACAAATAGTTTTACCAAGATTATCTTTTAATATAACAGGTATACAATATGATGCAGAAAGAAAAAGAAATTTAATACAAAAAAGATTTGCCGTAAAACCAGACGAAACTGTTCAATATCATTTTAGTGAAGTGCCATATAATGTTCAATTTTCTGTTTATTGTTATGTCAGAAATGTTGACGATGGTTTACAAATTGTAGAGCAGATTCTTCCATATTTTAATCCCCAATTTAATATAACAATTAAACCCGGAATATTATCAGACACAAATGAAAGATTAGATATACCTATAGTTTTAGGGCAGATTATACCAACCGAAAACTATGAAGGTCTTATGAAAGACGATGCACATAGAATATTGACTTGGGAATTACAATTTACTGCTAAAATGCAAATTTATGGTCCAGTTAGAAATAGCGGTCTTATACAAAATGCAGACATCAACCTATTTGATTGGGAAGAATAATATGTCAAAAAAAGTAGCAAATATTAATATAAAACCAATAGTTTATGAAAAAGATTCAAATGGAGATTTTGTTATAGATACTAATGGTAATAAAGTAGTAGAGAAAACATATCCAAATGTAAAGTCTACAGATAATTATGATTATAAAATTGAAATTACGGAATTTATATGAATGAAAAATTGAATGAAATTTTTAACTTAGACAAGCAACCAGAATCTATTGGCGAAATAATAGAAGCATCAAAGAATGAAATAAAACAAGTATCAAAAGAGTCAGACTTTGATGTAGATTATAGTGCAGTTCGCACAAATCTAAAAGATCTTATTGCAAAAGGATCTGCAGCAATTGATGGAATACTACATGTAGCATCTGAAGGAGATTCGCCCAGAGCATACGAAGTTGTAGGCCAACTTATTAAAAGTGTTGCCGACGCAAATAAGGATCTTATAGAACTACATAAGAAAATTAAAGAAATAACTGATACATCGGTTACTAATAATAACCAAACTCAAACTAAAATTGATAATGCAATATTTGTGGGTAGCACTGCCGATTTACAAAAAATGTTGCGGGGTCAATTAGATCAAATAAAGCAACTAGAAAATGGCACATAATAAAGATTCCTATCTAGGAAACCCAAATTTAAAGAAAACAAATACTCCAGTAAATTTTACTCAGGAGCAAATTGCAGAGTATGCCAGATGCATGAACGATCCGGTATACTTTATGAAAAATTATATTAAAATTGTAAATCTTGATCGTGGTTTAATTAATTTTGAGCCATATGAATTTCAAGAAGAAATGATACGAACTATAAAAAATAATCGTTTCGTTATTGCTAAAATGCCCCGACAATGTGGAAAATCAACTTGTGTGGTTTCAGATATATGCCATGAAGCACTTTTTAAGCCAAATCAAAATATTGCTATTCTTGCAAACAAACAGTCTATTGCAAAATTGCACATGGATAGATTAAAAACTGCCTATGAATATTTACCAAAATGGTTACAACAAGGTGTTAAAGAATGGAACAAGTATTCTGTTGAGTTTGAGAACGGATCTCGCATTATAGCGTCTGCTACTTCGCCTAGTGCTATCCGTGGTGGTTCGTTTAATTATATTCTATTAGATGAGTTTGCATTCATTCCGGATAATATAGCAGAAGATTTTTATAGTTCCGTGTATCCGACAATTGCATCCGGTTCTACGACTAAACTGGTCATCATATCTACTCCAAATGGATTAAATTTATATTATAAAATTTGGACGGAAGCAACAGAAAATAGAAGTGATTTTAAGTATGTCGATGTTCATTGGTCTGATGTTCCGGGAAGAGATGAAAATTGGCGAGATCAACAAGTAAAAAACACAAGTGAAGAACAATTTCGTAAAGAACACGAATGTGAATTTATTGGCAGCACAAATACACTTATTAATGCAAATAAATTGCGAAAATTGGTATTTAAAACACCAATTTATCAAAATGATGATGGTCTAAAGGTATATGAAAAACCAATAGTGGTTCCGGGTAAACCAGAATCAGACCATATGTATGTGATGTCAGTTGATACTTCCAGAGGAGTAGGCCAAGATTACCATGCATTTAATGTTATTGATATTACACAAATGCCCTATAAAGTAGTTGCCACATTTAAAAATAATACAATGTCTCCTCTAGTATACCCAAGTGCAATTCTTCCTGTTGCCAAACAATATAACAATGCATATATTCTAGTAGAAATTAATGATATTGGTGGTCAAGTTGCGGATATTTTGCATAATGAATTTGAATATGAAAATTTACTAGTATCCAGTATACGCGGAAGAAAGGGTCAAACCTTAGATGGAGGATTTGGCAAAGCAGAGACACAAAGGGGCATACGAACTACAAAGGCTGTAAAGAAGCTAGGATGCTCTGTGTTGAAGAGTATGATTGAATCCGATAAATTGATTGTTAATGACTATGAAACAATAAGAGAATTGGTGTCATTTATTGCCAAGCGAGACAGTTTTGAGGCTGAAGCAAACTATAACGACGATCTTGTTGTGTGTTTGGTATTGTTTGCTTGGTTATCTACACAAAATTATTTTAAAGATTTAACAAATTTAGACATACGCCAAAGTCTATTTAATGAAAAATTAAAACAATTAGAAGATGAAATGCTTCCTTTAGGATTTTTAGACGATGGAACTAGTTTAGAAAATGAAGGCGAAGTAGACGATGACGGTACGCTCTGGAAAGCATAAAAATTAAAAATTTGTAAAAATATACATACTGATAGAAAAAATAGTGTAATTTGAGAATATCTGTCTTCATAATGTTAAAAATTCAGAAGAATCCAAGGAGACATAAAAAATGGCATTCCAATTGAGCCCCGGAGTAAACATAACAGAAAAAGACATTACTTTAATTGTACCTGCAGTAGCAACAACCCCAGGTGGCATGGTATCACCATTCCAATGGGGTCCAGCAGAGGAAGTTAATTTAATTGACAATGAAAGAACCCTTGTTCAAACATTTAGCACACCAAGAGACACAGACTATTATTCAAAATTCTGGTACTGTGCATCAAATTTCTTGGCTTACGGCAATAACCTAAAGGTTGTACGTGCAGTAACCGCTGCAGATTTAAATGCCGTCAGCACTGGTGCTGGTGTTCAAATTAAAAATCTCCAAACTTATACCACAAGCGGTGCCACTTTATTAAGTGGTAAAGGTCCTTGGGCCGCTAAATATCCAGGAGATCTCGGTAACAGCCTAAAGGTTGTAGTTCTCGACTCTGCTTCTAGCGATAACTATGGCGAAACAAGTGGAACAGAAGATTATGCAGATTGGATGGACAACTTTGATAACGTTCCATCAACATCAACATATGCAGAAAGTTTAGGTCTCTCAGGTATTAATGATGAAATTCACATACTAGTAATTGATAAAGACGGTAAGTGGACAGGTACTCCCGGAACAATATTAGAAAAATATGCATTCTTATCCAAAGCCAGCAATGGTATTAAATCTGATGGCACAAGCAACTACTACAAAACAGTTATAAACAATGAATCAAAATATATCTGGTGGGTAAGCCATCCCCAAAGCAAAACATGGGGTACAGAATTAACTCCAACTGCAGCAGCATTCCCAGTATTAAGTGGATCAATCCAAATTAATTCACTAGTAAATGGTGCAAATCACACATCAATTTCTGATGCTGCAATTGCTGCACTATATAACACATACTTTGGTGACCCAGATGAAATCGATGTTTCATTCTTCATCGCCGGTCCACTAGAGGCATCTGCTGCTAAAGAAGTGATTGAAACTGCAGAACAACGAAAAGATTGTATTGCTTTCGTATCTGCAACAACTGTAGATGCAACGGACACAATTCAAACCAAACTAACAGACGCACTAACATATAGAACAGATCTCCAAATCTCTTCTTCATATGGCGTAATGGATAGTGGCAATAAATTACAATACGACAGATATAATGACGTATATCGTTACATCCCATTATGTGCTGACGTTGCTGGATGCTGCGTAAGAACAGATCAAGATAGAGATCCTTGGTTCTCTCCAGCCGGTGCAGATAGAGGTAGAATTTTAAATGCAGTTCGTTTAGCATATAATCCTCCAAAGGCACACAGAGACGAATTATACAAGAAGGGAATCAACCCAGTAGTATCTTTCGAAGGGGCTGGCCCAATTCTCTTTGGTGATAGAACACTATTATCTAAGCCAAGTGCTTTTGATAGAATCAATGTAAGAAGACTCTTCATTGTTCTAGAGAAGGCAATTGCAACTGCTGCCAGAAACATTCTCTTTGAATTTAATGATGAATTTACTCGTTCACAATTTAAATTATTAGTTGAACCATATTTAACAAATGTAAAGGCAAGAAGAGGCATTACAGACTTTAAGGTTGTTTGCGATGAAACAAATAATACAGGTCAAGTAATTGACAGTAATAATTTTGTTGCTGATATTTACATTAAACCAAATCGTTCAATTAACTTTATACAACTTAATTTTATCGCAACTCCAACTGGATTATCTTTCGAAGAAGTCACAGGATTCTGATATAAATAGTAAAGAGGAAAAAACAAATGACAGATATTTCTAAATTTATCAATAGATTCGATGGTGGCGCAAGACCAAATCTTTTTAAGGTAACCTTCACAGGTGTACCAACTGGTAATCTAGATGCAGATACTCTTCAAGTTTATTGCAAGGCTGCTCAAGTTCCAGCAACTACATTAGGTGCTATTCCAGTAAATTTTATGGGTCGTATAGTACAAATACCCGGCGATAGAACCTTTGAAGATTGGACAGTTACAGTAATAAACGATGAAGCCATGACCAACAGAAGATTCTTTGAACAATGGAACGCATGGTTCAATGGACATCTAACAAATGTTGGACAAGGAAATGGTCAGTCGCATATTGACGCTCTATCTCAAGCAACAGCAGTTGTTGAACAATTAGATAGACAACACAAGACACAAAGAGCATATACATTAAAGCACGTATGGTGCGAAAATGTACAAGCATATGATGTGTCTTACAATGATAATGATACAGTTTCTGAATTCCAAGTAACATTTAAATATCACGGACTTTCTGTAGGCGATGCACCAAGTGCAAACTCTGCAGAGTTAGGATAATTTTTTTGAAAGTATTATATTATGGCATTTAATTTTTTCGGTTTTGAATTTCGTAAACAAAAAGAAGATAAGCCGTTATCATTTGCAGCCCCATTGACCGATGATGGGGCTGCTTATATTGAGGCAGGTGGTCTTCAAGGTTATTATGTAGATCTTGATGGTTATCTTAGATCTGATTCGGATTTAATTAAAAAATACCGTGAAATGAGTTTACATGCGGATGTAGACATGGCAATTACCGGAGTTATGAATGATTTTTTAACTCCTGATGCAAGTGGCGTTTTAGTTAAATTAAATACTGATAAATTAAAGTTACCGTATCCTATACGCAAAATGATGATTGAAGAATTTCAACAAATTCTTCATTTATTAGATTTTAATAGAAAAGGATTTGAAATAGTTCGAAGATGGTATATTGATGGTCGTCTGTATTACCATCAAATATTGCACGATGAAACTAATATGGGTTTACGAGAATTAAGACAAGTAGATCCTTTAAAAATTAAAAAGGTAAAAGAAGTAACACAAAAAACAAGATTAAACAATGTTGATATGGTTACTGATTATCAAGAGTATTATGTTTATACTCCAGTAGAAAGAACAAATTCTTATACAAATTCATACGAAACTACTCAAGGTATTCGTATTGCTCCAGATGCAATCAATTATGTGCACTCTGGGTTATATGATTCTGTATCAAGAAGAATTGTAAGCCACTTACACAAAGCAATCAAGCCACTCAATCAATTAAGAATGATTGAAGATGCTACGGTCATTTATCGTGTCTCTAGAGCACCAGAACGCCGTGTGTTCTACATAGACGTAGGATCTTTACCAAAGGTAAAAGCAGAACAATATCTACGCGATCAAATGAATCGCTATCGTAATAAGATTGTTTACGATGCAGGCACAGGCGAAATGCGTGACGATAAAAAGCATATGTCTATGCTTGAAGATTTCTGGCTACCTCGTAGAGAAGGTGGTAAGGGAACAGAAATTTCAACACTACCCGGAGGCCAAAACTTAGGCGAGATGGCAGATGTTGAATACTTCCAAAAGAAACTTTATATGGCTCTAAATATTCCAATTACCCGCATGCAAGCGGATAATGGATTTAATATGGGCAGAGCATCAGAAATTACAAGAGATGAATTAAAATTTGCTAAATTTATCGACAGAATGAGAATTAAATTCTCTGAACTGTTTACCAACTTCTTAAAGACACAATTATTAGCAAAAGGAATAATGAATGAAGAAGATTGGAAAGAAATTGAACAAGACATTAAGGTAGAATTTTCTACAGATACTTATTTTGCTGAATCAAAACAAACAGAATTGATTAAAGAAAGAATGTCCGTTCTCAGAGAAGTTGCAGATTACTCAGGTAAATTCTTTTCGGATAAATGGATTCGTAAAAATATTCTTCGACAAACTGATGATGAAATTGAAGAAATTGATCGTGAGATTGAAGAAGAGAAGGCAATACAAACTGCAGAGATTGAAGCCCAAGCACAACAGCAACAAGCACAAGCTGCAACACAACAAGCCGCTGCAGCAGAAGCGGGTGGTGGGGGAGCCGAAGCCCCTCCACAAGAAGAAGGTGGCGGCGGGCAACAACAAGTAAGCGAACAACCAGAAACAAGAGATATTTATGATGTTAGCGACTTGTTATAAATAAGATAAACAGGAGATTTAAATGTCAGCAGCTTATTACGATTTTTATGCAGAACAAAATTCATCATTTGTTGTTAAAATTAACATGTTAGATAAATTTAGCAACCAAATTTGCATGAGTAAATCAAATGAAGCAAATGGTGAATATATCGATGTTCCTGCTGAGTTGGCTGCTATTGGTTATACAAGAATTTACAGTTTAGAGGGAACATTGACTGTTAGGCCATCTTTAACTGCAGGAGCATCTGGTAATGAATTATTATTTACTGGTAACGCAGGCGTAACATGCGACGGTACAACTCCCACTTCTTCTGTAGGACAACTATATTTTAAAGCCAAAGGCGATGATCATAATTTAGTAATTTATTATCCGGACATCACAATCAGTCCGGGCACATACTTTTATGATTTTGAAATTCGCTATTGCAAAGGATTTTATGCAACAGGCGGAACCCCAGTAACAAGAGATACTAGTGTTTCCCCAAATACATTAAGAATTTTACAAGGAAAATTTATAATTATACCAAAGGTACAATAATATGGTTTTGACTGTTTATACTCCAAACAATTTTTCAATCAAAAATATAACAGAAAATCATATTGAAATTATTAATTATGGATACACTCCTTCATCTTTTCTTAAACTGTATGAAATAAATTACGACCATAAAACAAAATATCCATCAACAGCATCTTTAGTGGTAGATAACTTATCAATTTGTGATGACGCATATTCCATCAACACAACTATAGACAAATGCGGTTAATATCAAATGGCATTTCAATTTTCGAAAACAAATCTTCTATACATTGCAGGAAGAGCCCAAAGAAAAATAGAAGAAAATACTGATAAGAAAATATTAACAGTATATGATACTGATTTTTTATATACAACAACAGATCTTTCTAGAGAATTAGTAAATAAAATTGATGCAAGTTATGGTATCGTAAGAATCGAAACACAAGTGTCGTTGTGTGATGAGTTTTATTCTGTACGAACAGAAGATATCGAATGCCAACCAGAATGTGTTTATTGTAATTGCACACAAGGATCTACTTCGTCTATAAGCACAACATGTGGGCTAGAAGCACCATACGAAATAACATGTTCGTGTTTTGATAACACTATAAATGGCTGTGAACATGTTATGACTTTAAATCTAACACAGTCTTGTTGTGATGGTGGAGGAGCAACACAAAGAACTGGGAAACCATGTTTTAAAACATTTAATTCAAACAGAAGCGGGTCTAAAACAATAACATCTCCTCCAATTTGGCATGTTCCTTTTGATAATGATACTCAGCAAACCGTTGGTGAGTACAAAAGGCCAACTATGGTTTCTGGCGACAATCATGTTGTATCGTTTGCGCGAAAATACGAAAATTTAAATGCATTGTTAGATCCAACTACACCGGAACCATATCCAGAATTAGTTGCTTGGGGGGATAATAGTTTAAATCAAATTAACAGCGTTCCAAAACTATGTAATCCGCCACCAACATGTAGCAGTAGCAGTGGTGAATTTTGTAGATGTACAGAAGCCGATTCTGATATACAATTTGGCCAATTTGCCGGTGGTGAACCAAAAGTTGCAATAAGCGCTGTTGGCGATTCTACATTTTTAGCACACCAAAAGAAAAGTGAACCTTCAAAATTAGTTGTAAAATCTTTTGGCAAAACACAATTTAATCATGAGTTTAATTTTAATGGCAATCCAGACAATAACATTAGAATTTCTCCAACGGAGAGCATTTCGGGAATAAAAGAAGGAAGCATTAAAGGTATAAAATCCAACGGAAGAGACACAACAATGATGATATCTTCCGATGGAAGATTTTTAATGAGTTTAAATGATGGTGCTGCTTTTAGCAGTTTACAAGATACAATATATGCAGGAAAACCTATAAAATATGATCAAACACAAGTAAAATTTGGTACAACTCAAGGATCGGTTTTAAAAATTACCTCTGGAATAAATACACAAACATTTAGTGAACTTGTTGGCACAACAAAAGATAATTTAGTTTTATCTCAATCTCCAAAAATATTAAAAAGTTCAAATACAAAACAAATAAATGGCCAAACAATTTATGATATTGATTATAATATGAATTTTGGTTCTATACAAGAACCTTTGCCGTTGGGTGGTGGTGCCGTAAACAATTTAACAAGTTTTAGAAATAAAGTTGTAGATTCTAGCGGTTCTTGGAATAAAAGCAAACAAGTATATGAAATGCAAATTTCAAAAAATAATACTATAGCCGCAATGACAACAAAGGGAGATTATCCCACTTGGCCTTCAGACAATAATCCTAGAGTTCTTGCAAATAACTCTAATGTGCTAGATTTAAATTTTCAATCTATTTTAGGGAGTGCGAGTGGTAATTCTATACCAGGATCATCTTTTAGTAAAATAGATAATAATACTTCATTCAAAATGAGTGACTCTGGTCATTTTTGTGTATTAGTAACAAACGAAGGAAAAGCAATCGTATCTACATTAAAAGGATTGCCCGCGAGTGCAAGTTATAATTTTAATATACCATCTGATATGGTATTTGATCCAAGATACATTACAGTAACTGATGATAGTATCACATTAGTAGAATCTAATTGCACATATATAGAATCAGAGTATTTAACTAGAGCATTGGTTTATTCATATGCAGATATAAAAGCAGCTGCAGCAAGTTCTTCTGTAACTTTAAACGATAAAACAGACATTGAAGACCAATTAAGAACTAGTAGTCAATATATTTTAATTATAAAACATATTTTTGGACCAACACAAAATGTTAAATTTAAAATTGGAACAAAAAAAACTGCTGGCAATTTTGAATGGCTAGAAAAAATATTAAAAGTTACTGATGCAAAAAAACACATAAAAATATATTTAACTGCAGCAGAAGCAACTCAATTATTAAATAAAATTTCTGTTTATGCATATGCTGGAGAGGTTACAAATCCAACTGCATATAATATATTTACTTCAAAAATTGATTGCACGACATCAACATCATCGACTACCAGTTCTTCATCATCTTCCCCGTGTAGAAGAATTGATGGAAGCATTAGCAGTTCAACAAGCAGCAGTACTAGTAGTGGAGGAACCGATAGCACTTCTTCTAGTTTATCATCAACATCTAGTCCTAGTTTCAGTTCATCTAGTGATAGTTTTAGTTCATCTAGTTCTAGTAGTGCAGGTACTGGGCCACCGCTTGGATTGATGTATGTATTTGGTGCGGCTAGTGGAAAATGTATAACTGGAGATTTTACATTTAATAATACTTGTTTAAAATGTACTACTTGGGGAATTACAGATCCCGTAGAATGTTACTCTGCGTTTATGGCTTATATTGAAACAAACCCAAAAGCTTCTATATTGAGTGAATGGGGAGAATGCAATACATGCAATACTATATGCAATACATATGAAAATGTAAACACTATAGCAAGAAGTTGCTGTAAAAATACTGAAGAAAATAATTGTGGAACGGATAGAGTTTGTATTAGTAAAAATTATTGCAATTGGATAAATGAAGGATTTGTTGACTCAGACTGTCCACAAAATTATAAATTAATAAGTGAAAATTATAGTATATTATCGGGAAATGAATCTTCAAATTATTATGTTAATTGTTGCCATAGTTCCGATCCAAATGAGCCATTTGGTGTTTGTGGAGAAACTTGTGGTTCTGCTGGGTGTAACCAAAGTTAATATAAATATTTAAAAGGATGATACTATAGATGGAATATTCAATTTATAAAATAAAAGAAATACTTTGTGTGGAAGGATTTTACTCAACATCATTAGGAATGAGTACTTCATCTGTAAGCACAAGTTCTAGTAGTGGTATAAGTATTTCATCAAGTTCCTCTAGATCAAGTTCTTCAACATCATCGGTTTCGTCTTCTAGTAGTGTTTCTTCTAGTAGTGTTTCTTCTAGTAGTGTTTCTTCTAGTAGTCCATCATTTCCTTCTGTTGCATTTTTAGGTGATAGTGGAAATGGACCAGATTTAGTTGATGAGGTTGCCGTAGTAAATGCAATAAAAACAAAAAATCCAAATTTAGTATTTCATTTAGGAGATGCAAATTACCAAAATTCTGATATTGTGTCTGATCTTCAATTAAAAATAAATACTAATTTTTTAAATTTATGGGGATCTACATGGTTATCTAAAATGTATATCGCATATGGTAATCACGATTTAGACAATTCTGTTGATTATGGATTGCATGTAGCAAATAATTTACCTCTGGTAAAAACAGCAATAGGAACAACAAATTTAAATACTAGAAAATTGTGTTATGATTTTGTTTTTCAGGGAATTCATTTTTTTGTTATGAATAGTGGAAATACTGCATCTGGAGATGGATTAGACTCGACCCAAGATGACAAATTACAATGGCAAGCACAAATAGATTTTATTAGACCAAAAATAGTTGCATCTACTGCTACTTGGAAAATTTTAGTTGTACATAAAGCACCTTGGACAAATGGAACATCACATCCATCAGTAACAACTACAAGACTTTTTGGTTCAAATTCTCATCAATCTTTAGGTATAGATTTTGTATTGAGTGCACATTCACATGTTTATGATCATATTATAAAAAATAATGTTCATTACATAGTTCAGGGATTGGGAGGAACATCTAAACACGGATTGTCTTCCACACCACAAACAGGAACAGTTATTTCATATAATCAAAAATATGCATATACAATTTTAACAAAAACTACTGCAACTTGTTTAGACTTTACTACCTATGACGTTGATGGACAAATTATAGAATCTTTTCAATTATGTAAAACCCCCAGTAGTTCATCTAGCAGCAGCGTTTCGTCTTCATCTAGCAGCAGCGGAGTTTGTACAACTTGTACATCTGCAGAATTTATAACAGCAGCATTTCCAACGTCAGGAACGCCAAATGGTATTAATTTTCATCTATTAGATGCAACACCCAATTATTGCACTTCTCCTACAGAATACTCTTTTACAGTTGATCCAAGTAGACCTGCAGATCCTACTGTTGGAAGATATCAAACTGGGTGTGTTGAAAAAATATTTGCATTACAAAATTGGCAAAATTTAAATGGCTTTAAACTAAAATTTAATGGATTTGATGCAGCAGATAAAATTCATTATTATAATTATAATTTTACTACTCGTGTAGCAACACCAATAGGCACATTGGGTACAAATGATATTATAATCGGCAGTGGTCAAAATGTAGAATTGATTATAGATTATACAACAATGTCACCACCATATCCAAATGCTTTTTATATTAATAAAAAACCTTCTGGAATAGCACCTGATACTAATCCTGTTTATAAATGTACACAATGGAAAACTGGACTAGTAGCAAATTCTTGTATTCCAAAACCATCTAGTAGTTCGTCCTCTTCTTCGTCTTCACAAGCATCTACTTCTAGCAGCATAGGAAGCACAAGCAGTTCGTCTAGTAGTGTGAGTTCTTCTAGCACATCAAGCACTATAGGAAATTCTTATTATACTTGTGCAGTTGCAGATAATCCTATTGAATGTACTGTGCTGAATTCTGGTTTATATTGTTCTGCTGCAGGAGCCTGTAATAGTTGGGAAGGGTCAGAACGCACAGTAAACAATGTTTCTGGATCCAGAACACTTGTTCATGGCTTAGAGGAAAGATTCAGTTCTTTTAGTGAAATACGAGGAGTAATAAGGCAAGTAGCAGCAGACGTTGGCGCATGTAAAGTGCGAATTTCATTGCGCCAATGGGACGGAGATGGAAATTTAAAAACTATATTTAAAGGTTGGGAAATATCTTCTGAAAATTCTGCTAGTTCTAGTTCTAGTTCTACTTTGTACAATGAAACAGGAGGAACAGGTTCTTGTGAATATAATATAGATTATGAACAAGATCAAACAAATGCACCATCCAGAACAGAAATAAGTTTTAATAGAACAGTAGATTCTTGTGGTTTTGCTGGTGTGGGTTCAGTAGATAGATTTGGTTGGCAAATAGAATTTATAAATTGTAGTAATAGCGTTGTTCAATATGAGTTTGAAAATGAAGGATATTCTATCTGTTATTCTTTTTTAAGTACTTTAGCACAAGCATGTAGAGAAAGTAGTAATATTTTAGATCCAAATTATGGTGGAATGGGTGGGTATGTTGGTGCATGGGCATTTTTTAATACAGAATGTTGTGATCCAGTATCATGTACCGGCGGCACAACATTTTCTTGTAGAGGAAATGCTGGATCGGGCTTACCTCGCAGCACCTTCAATTGGGTTCAATATTGGATTGACATCTTATGTACAGAGCCTCCAATATGTGGTGATGGTTCACTGTATGGTTGCAATAGTGTATTTGGTGGTACAGGCGATACAATGAATCCTCTGTGTAAACCATATTTAAGAAATCATATCTGGAGACCTTTACAGCACACATTTACCGATATACTTGATATAGGTCTGTGTGAAATTGGAGCATGGCCTGTTCACCAAGGCCAAGATCTTTGTGATCCAATAATTTTAGTTTTTGATTGGGAAAGATTTTTAACATGCAGTTCAGATGGAAATATACCACAAAGAACAGAAAGAAGAGGCCCCGGAGAAGCAAATATAAAATGGCTTTGGGACACTAATCGAATTTTAGATAAAAATTTAAATCCAAGAAGCTCTTCTGCTCAACAACTATACGCAAAACTCATAAACCAAGCATCTCCATATTGGGAAATGGAAACTGATTTATATCAAGAATTCAGTACTTGTGCAGCATATCAATGCTCCTTTGCATCTGGGTATCAATCTGAAGGAATGTTTTATAATTTTTGGAAAGATCCAGATTTTAATATAAAATATTACATAACATTTGATATTAATTATTTAACCACTAGTCCACATTATTACGATAAACTTAGATTACAACAATTTCCGTTAAATTTTAATGGAAATGGAGAAAGATGCAAATATGACAATGGATCTTACATTTCATATGCAAATATAGAGACAAATTCAATATATTTGAATGATTTAAAGGAAAGTGGTGCAGGAAATTCTGGAGTATGTAAAAATGATTTTATATTTTATCCAAATGCTATGAATAATATTGATACAATCAATATTGATTCTAGATGTGATATGGGGCTAGTAGTAAAACCCACATATTCATTTTTTCCTTGGGTAATGAATACATTTAGAATAAATCCAGATTCTATTAGAATTATTGAAATTTAATAATTATAAATATATTTAAAGGAAACCTTATGAAATACGTAAAACCATTAATTGACGGAAATTTAGAACAATTTAAACAAAATATCGAAGCATCTCTTTATGCCAAGTTATCAGAAAAACTTGATGAAGTAAAAACAGACGTTGCTTCTGATATCTACAACGAAGGCCGTTGTGTTCCTTGTTCACAAAAGATGAATGAAGAAACAAAAAAAGATTGTGATGAAATGTATAGAGATTGCATGGAAGAAGTAGAAGCGGCTGGTGGAGATGGTGAAACTCACGGTGGCAAAGAAAGATGCAAAGAGAAAAAAAGAAAATGTGAGCAAAAAACAGTAACAGAAGGTCGCCATGAAGATGGCGATGATTGTGGTGATAGATGCAATGAAAAAATAGATAGAAAATATGGTAATAAACAAACTCTTAATGGTGTAGATCGTAACGATGCTTATGAAAAATGTTTAAATGATTGTTATGCCCGCCATTCATATTGAGAAATAACATGAATAAAAATATTACACAATCAATACAAAAAAATTTATACACAAAAGTTGCTCAAAAAATAGATGAAATGCGTAAAGAAATTTCCGCATCTCTATTTGAGTTTTACACAGGTTCTCATGATACTGGAGATGCCCCAGGCGAAGTAGAACAAGATTATGAGCAAGAAATGAAAGAGGATTGTGAAAAACACATAAAAGAAAATCACCCAAATGCAACCGCAGAAGAAAAACAAAAACTTATGGATAAATGCATGGGGCACAGCATACAAGAAGCAAAAAAACCAGCAAACAAACCAGTAAAAAAACCAAAACCACAAAAACCAGCTCCAGCACCAGAAATGGCACCAATTAGACCTGAAGCAAGACAAGATGCTTTAGATTTAATGGCAAGAATTATGCTCGGTATGGGAACTGTACGAGAAGAAAAACTTCCATCTGCAGTTTTAGCACGAAGAAAAGCAGGTGGAATGAAAAACGCTGAAACAAAACCATTAGGGTTCAGAGGCAAACACCCAGGTAAAGGATAAAAAATGAAACTCATAACAGAACATACAACAGAAGTAAGAGTATTAACAGAAGAAAAAGAAGGCAAGAAGCATTTCTTCATCGAAGGAATTTTCATGCAAGCAGACCAAAAAAATAAAAATGGTCGCATTTATCCATATCCAATTTTAACAAGAGAATGTGGTAGATATGTTACTGAGTATGTTCAACAAAATCGTGCTCTAGGTGAACTAGGACACCCAGAAGGACCAACAGTAAATCTAGAAAGAGTTTCACATATTATTAAAGAATTAAATGTAAACGGTAAAGATATTGTTGGTAAAGCAAAAATTATGGAAACTCCTTACGGTAAAATTGTACAAAATCTTATGGATGAAGGTGCAAAATTAGGCGTTTCTAGCCGTGGAATGGGATCATTAAAGGAATTCCAAGGCGTAAATATGGTACAAGAAGATTTTTCATTAGCAGCAGTAGATATTGTTGCTGATCCTTCTGCCCCAAATGCATTCGTAAATGGAATCATGGAAGGTAAAGAATGGGTGTGGGAAAATGGTATAATTAAGCCAGTAGTTATTGAAAATTACAAAAAACAAATGTTAAAAACAAGCAGTAGAAAACTTGAAGAACAAAAATTAAAGATCTTCAAGGATTTCTTATCAAAATTATAAATTTTATAAATATAATAGATTAAATGTCTAAGGAGATTACATAAAATGGACCCCAAAAAAATAGCAGAAGAAATCATGCAAAGCCTATTTGCATCAAATGAAGAACTCTACGAAGCCGATCAAAATGAAGAAGAAGGTGAAGAAGAGGAAGGCGAAGAAGAAGAGGGCGAAGAAGGCCCAGAGCACGAACAACAAGAACCAGCAGGCCATGAAGAAGCCGAAGCCAAGAAAAACGGCGGCATGGTTAAGAACACTGCAGGATCTGCTGCTGCATCAGTAGCAATGAAGCCAACTGGTAATATGGCTGCAGCCTCATCAATGGGTGGTGGCGAAGTCGTAAGAGATGCACATGGTGGTTCAACTCATGATGCATATGGTAAGGGCGATCAAATGATCCAACCAGTTGCTCAACCCGGCATGTCACAAAACGCTGCTGCAACTCTTCAAATGAAACCATCTTGGGCTGGTGTACAAATGCCAACCTTTGACCGTGGCCAAATGGCTGAAGAAGTTAAGGCTATGTTTGGTGGTGCAGAAGATCTATCAGAAGAATTTGTTAACAAAGCAGCCAATCTATATGAGGCTCGTTTACTAACAAATCTACAAGAAATCACAGAACAATTATCAGAGCAATTTGCAAATAAATTAGTAGAGTCTGTTGAAACAGTCGCTACTACTTTAGAAGAGCAAGTTGATAATTACCTCAATTATGTTGTTGAACAATGGATGACAGAGAACAAACTAGTAGTTGAACAAGGTCTCCGTACAGAAATCGCAGAGAACTTTATCAATGGTCTAAGAGAACTCTTCAACAATTCATACATTGAAATTCCACAAGATAAGGTAAATGCATTTGATGAGATGGCTGGTGCAATCGAAGCACTAGAATCAAGAGTTAATGAAGAGATGGAGAAGAATGTAAATCTTGTAAATGAAATGCAAGATCTAAAAGCTTCATTAATTTTTGCTGAAGAAACAGAAGCCCTCTCTGATTTAGATGCAGAAAACATTAAAAAATTAGTAGAAAATCTTCGTTTCGATAACGAAGAAGGTTTCAGAAGCAACGTTCAAACACTAGTCGAAGGATATGTAAAGAACAAAGTTTCAAAAACAATTAGAACTGCAAACACACTAACAGACTCAACTGTAAGTGAAGAACCATCAAATGAAAAGGTTTTCATGACAGAATCTGTCAAGAAGTATGCAGAAGTTTTAGGTAGAACACTCAAGGGATAATTTTCAAAAAAAAGTAAATTATAAATATATTTACAAACAAATAGTTTAAAGGAGCTAGAAAAAATGGACCCCCGTAATCAAATGTTAACAGAATCAGTAAGACAAAAATGGGACGCTATCGTAAATCACGAAGCACTTCCCGAAATTAAGGATAGTTACCGCAAGACAGTAACCACCATTCTACTTGAGAACCAAGAGAATGCTCTTCTCACAGAGAACGGCGTTCTAGGTACAAGTTTAGGTAACGTTGGTGGTGGCTCAGGCTCAACAACTGGTATCGATGCTTTCGATCCAATTCTAATCAGCCTAGTTCGTCGTAGCATGCCAAATCTAATGGCCTATGATATCGCTGGCGTTCAACCAATGAATGGCCCAACCGGTCTAATCTTCGCAATGAAGACCAAGTACGGCGGTGCAGATGCTTCAACAGGTTCACGCGGTAACAGCGAGGCTCTATTCAATGAAGCCGACAGCGGTTACTCTGGCAAGAACACAATCACCAAGAACACAAACCAAACTGGTGCAAATAACCAAGCCGCAGGTAGCAACAGCTATCACGCAGGTAACATGGGCGATATGTTTGCTGGTGATGTTGGTGGTGGCTCCGATGGTTCATTCGAAGCCGGTACAGGTATGCCAACAACCACTGCTGAAACTCTAGGTTCAACTGGTAATGCATTTAATCAAATGTCATTCACCATTGAGAAGACTTCTGTAACTGCTCGTAGCCGTGCTCTAAAGGCCGAGTACACCACAGAACTCGCTCAAGACCTCAAGGCAGTACACGGACTTGATGCCGAGACAGAACTTGCAAACATTCTTTCAACAGAAATTATGTTTGAAATCAACCGTGAACTAGTAAGAACAATTTACCAAATTGCTCGTCTAGGTTGCCAACAAAGCGATCTAAACGGCAAGCAAGCTGGTAAGGGTCTAAACGGCAATGCAGGCGGTGGCGTATACGATCTAGAACTAGACTCTGATGGCCGTTGGTCAGCCGAGAAGTTCCGTGGTCTAACTTTCCAACTCGAAAGAGAAGCCAACGTAATCGGTGCAGAAACCCGTCGTGGCAAGGCAAACTTCGCAATCGTTTCACCAGACGTTGGTGCAGCACTAAGCATGAGCGGTCTACTAGACTTCAGCCCAGCTTTCAGTGGTGGAATCAACACTGATGTAAATGGTAACAGCTTTGCTGGTACACTACACCAAGGCAGAATTAAGGTCTACATCGATCCATATTCAATGCCAACACAATATGCCAACTTCACACCAGTAAACTACGTTTGCGTAGGTTACAAGGGAACAAGCCCATACGACGCTGGTGTATTCTACTGCCCATACGTTCCACTACAAATGGTAAGAGCTGTTGATACCAGCACTTTCCAACCCAAGATTGGATTCAAGACCCGCTACGGCATGGTCAGCAATCCATTCGTCACAACAAGCGTTGGTGGATACACTCCAGACGGCGAGCAACTAACACCAAGAGTCAACCAATACTACCGCATCTTCCGCGTAGACAACCTACACGGTAATGACGCTAGCTACGGTGGCTGATAGAGTTAGTTAAGGGGATTCATTTGCAAGGGCGGCTAGAAATAGCCGCCCTTGTCTTTTATAGATACTTTAGGAGGATTTATGGCATCAGAAATAGCAAAATCAGTAATTGCAAGACAACCTAAAACTATAAACACTCTGCAATATAATCAATTTAGATTTGTGTTGCATAGAACACCAGAAATAATATATTTCTGCCAAGGAGTAAAGTTTCCAGGATTAAGTATGGAAACTATAAAACAACCTTCTCCATTTGCAACACCAATAAACAGAACACCCAATAATGTTGCATATGAAAATTTAGAATTTTCATTTCTAGTTGCAGAAGATTTTAAAAATTGGTTAGAAATTCATAACTGGATGCATAGACTACTGCCAATACGACAGACACAAAATCAGTATGCAGAAAATTATAGTAAAATAAATCCAGACGCTAAGGAATTAAGATTTCAAGATGCTAGTTTAATTTTATTAAATAGTGTATCCAAAGGATTCATGGAAGTTACATTTAATAATTGTTTTCCAATATCTTTAGGTGGTATTGATTTTTCAAGTACAATCGATGATACAAAACCAGTAGTTTCTACTGTACAATTTGCATATTCGGGTTATACTATAAGCACATTATAAGGAGTGCTTTATGGACATTATGAAGATTCGTGAGATGGCAAAAGATGACCTTCCCATCAATGAAGAAAAACTTGATATTGAATCGCTAACTATACCACAATTACATGGTAAGTATCTTAACATCTATCAAGATGAAAAGATCATGTTACATGGTTTAAAAATTGAGTATCGTAAATTAAAAAAATTAAAGTGGGAATATTATACGGGAAAACTTGATCAAGAAACTCTCAAAAAATATAATTGGGAACAGTTTGATTTAAAAATTCTTAGACAAGATATAGATCTTTATCTAGAAGCAGATGATGAACTAATTGCTCTAGAAAAGAAACTCTTAATTCAAGAAGAAAAGGTAGATTATTTGGAATCTATTCTCAAAGCACTAAATAACCGCCAATTTCATATACGAGACGCTATATCTTGGAGAAAGTTCATCAACGGAGTAAACTAAATACTATTAGATGTGTGACTTGAAGATTTCCAACATAGATTCTGTTTTTATAAAGGTTGATTGTGATGCTGGCTACGCTAAAGAACTCTCAGACTTCTTTACCTTCACAGTCCCTGGGCATAAGTTTATGCCCGCATTTAGAAAGAAGATGTGGGATGGAAAGATCAAACTC
>Ga0129333_10001017_pt1 | contig 24844 bp, 23 predicted proteins | sample CPB6_08_DNA_FD_94474 | JGI IMG/M metagenome (GOLD analysis project Ga0129333, IMG submission 94474) | Freshwater to marine salinity gradient microbial communities from Chesapeake Bay, USA - CPBay_Sum_0.6_0.8_DNA | ecosystem: Environmental > Aquatic > Marine > Coastal | place: USA: Chesapeake...
TTCTCGCGGTGATAACGCTCGACCACCGACCACTCGACCCCGTAACGGCCCGTGTACTCGCTTCCGTCGGCGAGCGATGCACCGAACGGGCCCACCGACGCAGCAACCAGCGCCGTGGAACCTGATGTCGCCCGTCGCGCGATGGTGGTCATGGACGCCAGAACGCGTCGCGCGTCGCTCGGTGCGAGACCGCTCGCCTCGAAGGCCCGCGCGTCGCACTGATAACTCGCGGTGGCGATCACTTCGGCTCCGGCCTCCACGAACGAACGATGCGCACGTTCGAGCAAATCGGGATCGGTCACGGCGAGTCCGGCCGTCCAGAGATGGCCCGATACGTCGCCGCCAAGATCTTCGATCGCGGTCGACAGTCCCCCGTCGATCAGCGTGAACACACTCATCTTTCAGCCCGCCGGACGAACGGTGATGCCGGACCGCGCCAGGTGCGCTTTGGCTTGGGCGATGCTGTACTCCCGGAAGTGGAAGATCGACGCGGCCAAGACGGCGTCGGCCCGACCTTCGGTGATGCCGGCGACCAAATGATCGAGATCGCCCACACCGCCGGAAGCGATCACCGGGACCCCGACCGCTTCGCTGACTCGTCGGGTCAGTTCGAGATCGAACCCCTCTTTGGTTCCGTCGCGGTCCATCGAAGTCAGCAGGATCTCGCCGGCGCCGAGTTCGGCGGCCCGGGCGGCCCAGCCGACGGCATCGATCCCGGTGGGCGTGCGTCCGCCGTGCAGGAACACCTCGAATCCACCGTCGACCCGCTTGGCGTCGATCGCGCACACCACACACTGCGCACCGAATTCGGCGGCGATGTCGGCCACGAGTTCGGGTCGCTGCACGGCCGAGGTGTTGACGCTCACCTTGTCGGCGCCGGCTCGGAGCATCCGCCGCGCGTCCTCCACCGTACGGATACCTCCGCCGACCGTGAACGGAATGAAGACCTTCTCGGCGGTACGGGCCACGACGTCGACCATCGTGGCGCGACCATCACTCGAGGCCGTGATGTCGAGGAAGACGAGTTCGTCGGCTCCTTCGACGTCGTAGCGTGCCGCGAGTTCCACCGGATCGCCGGCGTCGCGTAGATCGACGAAATTGGTTCCCTTCACCACTCGACCATCGGTGACGTCGAGGCATGGGATCACGCGGGCCACTTTCACGACTCACCCCGCAGGAGTCCGACGGCGGCCCGGACGGTGAAGCGTCCTTCGTAGATCGCCTTACCGGTGATCACGCCGGCCAAGTTCGGTATCTCGGACAATCGGCGCACGTCGTCGAGTGACGACACTCCACCGCTCGCGATCACCGGAGTCGTCGTACGGCGAGCGGCATCAGCCAGGCCCTCGACGTCCGGGCCGGCGAGCATGCCGTCACGCGCGATGTCGGTGATGACGAAAGCCGCCGCCGACGGGAAGAGACCGAGCGCATCCTCGAGCCGTAGTCCCGACCCTTCTGTCCAGCCGTGCACCGCGATCTCACCGGCGCGATGGTCGAGCCCGACCGCGACCGGCACGACTCCGGACACTTCGGCCACGAGTTCGGGGCGACTAACGGCCGCCGATCCCATCACCACCCGCGCCACGCCAGCGGCCGCCAATTCGCGCGCGTCGTCGAGACTGCGAACCCCACCACCGGTCTGCACCGCCGCGCGCCCACGGAGTGCGTCGGCCACGCGACGAATCACCGGACGATTGATCGGATCGCCCGAACGGGCCGCATCGAGGTCGACGATGTGCACCCATGTCGCGCCGTCATCGACGAACGACTGGGCCACTGCGACTGGATCGTCGCCGTACACCATCTCCCGCGCGTAGTCGCCCTGCAGCAGACGCACGACGCGACCACCTCGGAGGTCGATCGCCGGATAGAGGTCAACGGCCATGACTCCCGGCTTCCCGCACGAAATTGCCCAACAGCGCGAGTCCGACCCGACTCGACTTCTCGGGATGGAATTGCGTCGCGAAGACGTTGCCCCGCCGGAACGCGGCATTCAGGGTCCCGCCGTACTCACAGGTCGCGGCGATCGTGTTGGGATCGTCGGGAACACCGTGCAACGAGTGCACGAAGTAGACCCACGCCGCTTCAGCCGTGAACTCCGGTCCCTGCAGGAGCGGATCATCGGTGGCGACGACGCGCAACTGGTTCCACTGCATCTGCGGACGTTTCACACCGGGTGGGATCCACTGCACCCGACCGGGGATGATCCCGAGACCTCGGGCCGAAGGATCCTCGTCGCTCGCCGTGAACAGCATCTGCATACCAACGCAGATACCGAGGAACGGCCGACCGGTCGCCACCGAGTCGTGCACCACCGATTCGAGACCACAACCACGCAGCGCATCCATGCACGCGCCGAAGGCTCCCACTCCGGGCAGGACCACGGCATCGGCCGACCGCACGGCGTCGGCGTCGGCGGTCAGGAACGCATCACCACCGACGTGCTGGATCGCCTTCTCGGCCGAGCGAAGGTTTCCGATTCCGTAGTCGAGGACGGCGATCGACGGTCGCGTCACAACACACCCTTGGTGGAAGGGACTCCCCCACCCTCGATGCGCACCGCGTCACGCAGACAACGGCCGAGACCCTTGAACACGCACTCGACGATGTGATGAACGTTGCGACCGTGCTTCAAGGTCACGTGCAGCGTGACACCGGCGGCCGTGGCCAGTGAACTCACGGCGTGTTCGGCGAGTTGCGGATCGAAAGCCGGTTCGCCGAGCGGCAAGCACTCCGGGATCTCGACATCCCACACCACGAACGGACGGCCCGAGAGATCGAGGGCGATCTCGCAGAGCGCCTCGTCCAGGGGGAACAGCCCACTCGCGAATCGACGAACACCCGCCTTGTCGCCGAGCGCGTCGCGCAGGGCTTCGCCGAACGCGATCGCGACGTCCTCGACCGTGTGGTGGGTATCGATGTGCACGTCGCCGACCGCGCGGATGGTCAGATCGAAGCCACCGTGTTTGCCGACCTGCGAGAGCATGTGGTCGTAGAACGGGATGCCGGTCGACACATCGGTGGTGCCCGAACCGTCGAGGTCGAGCGTCAGATCGATCGAGGTCTCGGCGGTCTTGCGCTGCCGGGTCGAGCGTCGGGAAACAGTCATGAGACGACCTCCGTGAGGGCGGTGAGAAATGCGGTGTTCTCGTCGGGCGTGCCGATGGTGACGCGCAGACAGTCGGCGAGGCGCGGCCAACCCGAGCAGTCGCGCACGAGCACGCTGCGGTCGAGAAGTCCTTGCCAAACCGATCGACCCGATGCCGATCGCGGGCGAAACAGCACGAAGTTCGCCCCACTCGGGAAGACGTCGACGTCGAGGCCGTGCATGGCCGCCACGAGTCGTTCACGCTCGGCGACGATCTCACGCACGCGGGCGTTCATGGCGTCCACGTACTTCACGGCCAACGTGCCGGCGGCTTGTTTCACGGTGTCGAGGTGATACGGGAGAACCACTTTGTCGAGTTCAGCCACGAGCCAGGCGGGGGCGATCACGTACCCGAGACGGGCCGCGGCCATGCTCCAGGTCTTGGAAAAGGTGCGCACCACCGCAACCGACGCGTCCTCACGAACGAGATCGACCGCCGACCACGACGAGAACTGTCCGTAGGCCTCGTCGATCACCACGAGACCGGGCGCCGAGGCGATCACCTTCTCGACCAGCCCGACGTCGTCGACGCCACCGGTCGGATTGTTGGGCGAGCACAGGAACACCACGTCGGGGCGTTCGGTCGTCATGATGCGCTCGACCTCGTTCGGGTCGAGCGAGAAATCGGCGGCGCGCTCACCCTCCACGACCGTGGCCCCCGTGATACGCGCGATGTGCGCGTGCAACTGATACGTGGGCTCGAAGGTGGCGACCTTGCGACCCGGTCCGGCGAAGGTCAGAAGGATCGTCTGCAGAACTTCGTTGCTTCCATTGGCCACGAAGATCATCGAGGCCGGGACACCATGAAGATCGGCGATGGCAGCGCGCAAGGCGGTGGCCGCGCGATCGGGGTACCGGTTCCAGGCGATCGAGTCGATGGCCGCCGCGAGATCACGACGGAACTCCGCCGGCGGACCCACTGGTGCTTCGTTGGTGTTGAGTCGAACGCGAACGTCGACCTGAGGCGAGTGATAGCCCTCGAGGGCTCGCAAATCGTCCCGAACGCTCACCCTGGCCACGCCCCTACGCTACCGATGTGACCTCTCGTGATCTGCCCACAATTGCCGCCGAACTCGCCGTGATGGCCGAAGGCACCGACCGCTACTTCGCACGGGTGCGAGATCTCGGCTCGTCATCGCTCGGCGAGGACCGTGAGGATCTCCTGGCGGCGATTCACGAGGCCGAACGGGCCCTCCGATCGGCCCATCGCGCGCTCGTGCGAGCAAATCGCATCGCGAGTTGATCAGCGACGGGTCGTCGGCCCGTTCACCGGCTTGCCGGCCGACGGGCAGATGTCGTTCAGTTCGCACTCGTCACAGCGAGGTTTGCGGGCATCACACACGCGACGTCCGTGCAGGATCAGCCGCAGACTGAACGAACCCCATTCCGGTCCGGGCAGGTAGTCGTTCAGTTGGAGTTCGACCTTGACCGGATCTTCTTCGCGCGTGAGTCCGAGTCGTCGCGACAACCGCCCGACGTGCGTGTCGACCGGCAGACCGGGTAGATCGAACACCACGCTGCGGACGACGTTGCCGGTCTTGCGACCGACCCCGGGCAGGGTCACGAGGTCGTCGAGTTCGGTCGGGACCTCACCATTGAAACGTTCGACGAGTCCGCGCGCCATGCCGATCAGGTTCTTGGCTTTGCTCTGATAGAAGCCCGTCGAACGGATGATGCGCTCCACGTCGGCCGCGTCGGCATCGGCGAGGTCGTGAGGGGTCGGATACTTCTCGAACAGCGCGGGTGTCACCATGTTCACGCGCACATCTGTGCACTGCGCCGACAGGATCGTCGCCGCGAGTAGTTCGTACGCGTTGCGATGCGTGAGTTCGCAGATCGCGACCGGATACACGACGGCCAAGCGGCGAGCGACCTCCGCCGCGCGTGCCGCCGCGTTGTTCGGACGTCGACGGGCGGCCATGGCCGAACCCTAGTTGTGGGCCCAGCGGTAGGGTGAGGCCATGCGGGTTCTCGACATCAAACGTCAGATGCAACCCGACGACATCGCGATCGTGCGCGATCTTCTCCGCGACGCCGAGCGCGCCGATGGCCATCGTCCGCTCTCCGATCACCTTTGGCTCGACCTCGTCGACGGTGGTCGCGAGGGTTTCGCCGGCCTCGTCGCCTGGGAACCCGGTCACGAGCATCCGGTCGCCTACGCCCAAGTGAGTCGCGGACACGGTTCGTACTCGCTCGAACTCGTCGTGCACCCGCACCACCGTTACGAGATGAACCTCATCGGACCCGAGCTCGTGGGTGCGGCGCTCGACGAAGTCGCCGCGTCGGGTGGCGGGCACGTGCACTGGTGGGTGTTCGAGCCCACCATCGCCCACGAACGAGTGGCCGCCGATGCCGGCCTGCACTCAGGTCGCACCTTGCACCAGATGCGGCGATCGCTCCCTTTGTCGGTGGCCGACGCGCGAGATCGAGTGACGACTCGTTCCTTCGTCAAGGGTCAGGACGAAGACGAATGGCTGAACGTGAACAATCGGGCCTTCGCGCATCATCCCGAACAGGGTGGCTGGGACATCGCGACCCTCACCTCGCGGATCGCCCAACCGTGGTTCGACGCCGACGGTTTTCGCGTCCACGAGATCGACGGACGTATGGCGGGCTTCTGCTGGACCAAGATCCATCGCGACACCGAACCCGCGCTCGGTGAGATCTACGTGATCGCCGTCGATCCGGACTTCGCCGGTCGGGGCCTCGGTCGGGGTCTGGTGGTGGCCGGCCTCGACAGTCTGAGCAAGCGCGGCATCACCGACGCCATGCTCTACGTCGATGCCGCCAACACGGCAGCCATCTCGATGTACGAGAATTTGGGCTTCCGCATCCACCGGACCGATCGTGCCTTCGTCGGCGACGTGTCGGCTCGTTCCGCCTCAGGAAGGTGACCTTCGATTCATGAGTACCGAGAGCCTCCCCCGCTGGAGCGTGACCGATCTACACGACTCCATGACCAGTCGCTCGTTCGTCGATTCGATGGAGCGCATCGCCGCCGAGGTCGGACGATTCGAAGCGCTGTACGACGAACTCGGAATTCGTGCCCCCGAGAACACGCATGTCGACTCCGAAACCGGGCGGCGGGCGGATGCGGCCATTGCCAAGTTCAACGAAGTGGTGGCCGAACTCGACGTTCTCGAGGCGTACGTGTACGCCAATGTCACCACCGACACCCGCGACGAAACTGCGCAGTCGCTCCTGTCGGAGATCGAGGTTCTCGGATCACGAGTGTCACCTCTTCTCGCCCGTCTCGCCGACTTCGTGGCCGGACACGGGGTGGACGCGCTGGCCACCGTGAGCCACGAGGCCCGAGAGCATCTCGGCCCGCTCGTCAAACTCGCCGACCGCGCGCGACATCAGATGTCGGAAGCCGAGGAGAACCTCTACGCCGAGATCTCGACCACCGGCTCGTCCGCCTGGGCCCGATTGCAGGCCGACGTCACGTCGCAGTTGACCGCCGAAGTCGAGTTGCCCGACGGCCGTCGACGCCTTCCGATGCCGGCCGTTCGCGGCCTGGCCACCGACTCCGATCCGCGCGTCCGCTGCGCCGCGTACGACGCCGAGTTGAATGCCTGGCCGACCATCGCCACGTCGTGCGCCTCGGCCATGAACGCCATCAAGGGTGAGGCCAACGCAGTGAACCGTCGTCGCGATTGGCGCTCGCCGCTCGATGCTTCGCAGTTCGCCAACAGCGTGAGTGCGGCCACCTTCGAAGCCATGCAGTCGGCCATCGTGCGTTCGCTTCCGGACTTCCGCCGCTGGATGCGAATCAAGGCGCGCTTGCACGGCCACCCGGCCGGCCTCCCCTGGTGGGATCTCGTCGCGCCACTACCGACCGCGGCCAGTTCGATCTCATGGGACGACTCGATCACCCTCATCCGCAACGCGTTCGCCGGCTACAGCGCGAATCTTGCTGGTCTCGTCGATCGGGCCATCGGCGAATCGTGGCTCGACGTTCCCGCGCGCGAGGGCAAGGTCGGCGGCGCGTTCTGCATGCCGTTCATCGACGATCGCTCGCTGATCCTTCTGAACTGGAGCGGCTCGGTGGAGTCGGCCCAGACCACCGCCCACGAGCTCGGCCACGCGTATCACAACACCCAACTCGCGCACCGCACACCGCTCCAGAAGCGACTGCCGATGGCATTGGCCGAGACCGCCAGCATCTTCTGCGAGACCCTCGTGGTCGAGGCCGGACTCTCGAAGTTGCAGGGCAACGAACGACTCGCTCTTCTCGACGTCGACCTCCAGGGCGCCAATCAGATCGTGGTCGACATCCACAGCCGTTTCCTCTTCGAGACCGAGGTCTTCGCCCGTCGCCAGCGCCGCACCCTCGGCGCGCAGGAGATGAACGAGATGATGCTCGAGGCGCAGGGCGCCGCCTACGGCGACGGACTCGACCAATCCACCGCGCATCCGTACATGTGGATCGTGAAGTCGCATTACTACGGAAGCCACTTCTACAACTGGCCGTACACCTATGGCCTGTTGTTCGGTCTCGGACTCTTCGCCCAGTTCCATCGCGACCCCGACCGGTTCCGCTCGGGGTACGACACGCTGTTGTCGCGCGCCGGCATGGCGTCGGCCGAGGAACTCGGCGCGTCCTTCGGGGTCGACGTGACCGACGAGGCATTTTGGACGGCGAGTCTCGACGTCCTGCGCGCCCGCATCGACGAGTACGAGCGTCTGGCGAACGGCTGATGACCTCGCGCTACGGGATCACCCAGGACGAGTTGGCCTCGCTCCTCGCCGGACACCCGCGATATCGCGTCGACCAGATCTGGCGCGGTCTCTTCGCCGAATTCGTCGCGCCGTCCGACATGACGAACCTGCCCAAGGATCTCCGCGCCGAAGTCGAACGGGTTCTGCCGCTGGCCCTCGAACCGGTGACCGAGAGCGTGTCGGATCGGGGCGACACCATCAAGTTCCTGTGGGCGCTGGCCGACGGCAGTCGTATCGAAACCGTGCTCATGCTGTATCCCGATCGGGCCACCGTGTGCGTGAGCACCCAGGTTGGGTGCGCGATGGCCTGTGGCTTCTGCGCCACCGGGCAAGCCGGCTTCACGAGGCACCTCGACCACGGCGAGATCGTCGAGCAAGTGATTCGCGCCACTCAACGCGCCAAGTCGATGGGACGTCGCGTGAGCAACGTGGTGTACATGGGCATGGGCGAACCGCTCGCCAACGAAGAACCGGTTTGGCAGTCGCTCGTCCGCCTGCACGACGACTGCGGGATGTCGGCCCGTCATCTCACGGTCAGCACCGTCGGGATCGTGCCCGGTATTCGCAAGTTGGCCTCGCGCCCGTTGCCGGTGAATCTCGCCGTGAGCCTCCACGCGGCCAACGACGACAAACGCGATGCGTTGGTGCCGATCAACAAGCGCTACCCGCTCGGCGAACTCATGAAGGCCTGCGACGATTACCTCGACGCGAAGGGGCGGCGACTCAGTTTCGAGTGGGCCATGATTGACGAGGTCAACGACCAACCATCGGACGCCGTCGAACTGGCCAACTTGTGCCGCTCGCGTCACCTACCGGCGCACGTGAATCTGATTCCGCTCAATCCGACACCGGGTTATCCGGTGCGCGGAAGCGCGAAGTCGAAGGTGTACGCGTTCCGCGATCAACTCGAGGCATTGGGAGTCAACGTCACCGTGCGAAGGAATCGCGGCACGGACATCGACGCGGCCTGCGGACAACTCGCCGCCGGTCAGAGCGTTCGCATCACTCCGTCGCGAAATAGCCGGGATTAGCCACCCGAAGCTTGTCGGTGACCGTGGCTCGCACGGCATCGATCACCTCGTCGAGGCGACCGTCGAGATCGCCGTTGCGGATCGCCGCCGCCAGCTCAGCGTCGTTCGCCACTCCCAGACTCGCCAGTCGTGATGCGTGGTCGCTGGCCTGCTGCGCGCCGAGGGACATCTCGCGCTCGACCATGGACAGAACGTTGATGGCGACCCGCGCGTGGAACTGCAGCCGGCCCGACGTGCCGGCCAGAACGTCCCGTTCGAGCCACTCGCGAACCGCTTCGACGAGTTGCGAAGCGGTGGGGGCATCGTGAATCTCGCTCATCGCCGACCTCCCAATCCGGACCAGCGTCCGTCGAGCGCGAGAAAGAGGTCGTATTCGTTCTCGCACACCCGCCGACCGATGGCCGCCAATTCGTGACTCCGAGCCAGACCGGTGAGATGGGAACTCGCCTGGATCATGCACATGATCCCCCACTTCAAGGTGCCGAGCACCTCCCACCACCGCACGACTTCCCGATCGACCGCGAGTCCACTGGCTTCTTGGTAGGCCCCGATCAAGTCGTCGTAGTCGCCGACTCCGGCCACGGGCTTGGGCGATCCGAATCGCCAGGCCCGCACGCACAGCCAGCCGAGATCCTCCATGGGGTCGCCGATGTGGGCGAGTTCCCAGTCGAGGACGGCCCGCAAGCCGTCCGGTCCGACCATCACGTTGCCCAAACGGAAGTCGCCGTGCACAAGTGATCGTCGACTGTCGGTCGGGCGATTGGCCTCGAGCCAACGAAAGGCCAATTCGAACGCGGGATGTGATTGACCGAGGGTCGAATTGAGTCCGTCCAGGGTCTCGCGGTACTGCTGAACCTGATCGGTGCTCGGCAAACCAGCGATGGTGTCGGGGGCGATCGTGTGCAACGCGGCAAGGGATCGCGCGAGATCACCCACGAGAACCGAACGCGCGGTGGCGAATTGCTCGTCGCGCAGGATCTTGCGGGCGATCGTCTCTCCGCTCACGTGCTCGAGGATCATGTACGACGAGCCGATCGGATTTCTGGCATCGGCACCCGTACCACTGTGCAGGAGTTCGGGTACTCGCACACCGGCCGCGAAGGCCGCGCGCAGGACCCGCGCCTCGACTCCCATGTCTCGAATGTCGCCCGAGCGCTGGCGCTGAAGGATCAGTGGGCGACCATCGGCTTCGAAACGCCACGTCTCGCGTGACGCACCACCACTCAGACGGCTGAGGTTCTCAACCTTCGACGATGCGGTCACCGACCGCAGACCCTCCCGGAGGGCGTCGAGGGATTGGTCGCTCACGGCTCTAGGTTCGCGCAACCATCAGCACGCGGCACGAACCGACGGGTACGGATTGACGGCCCGACCACGATTGGGCCGAATCTCGAAGTGCAGGTGCGGAGTGCCCCGGGCGTTGCCGGTATCGCCCACGTAACCGATCACATCGCCTTGCTGAACCTGCCGGCTCTGGCCTTCCCAGTCGGACAAGTGGGCGTAGAAGTAGGTGTTGCCGTTGTCGCCGTACAGGGTCACGGAGTTACCACCCAGACTCGTGATCGAGAAACTGGCTCGGCCCGACACCACGGCGACGAGTTGGGTCCCGGTCGCGGTGAGGATGTCGACTCCCTCGTGTCGTCGACCTCCACTGCGTGGAGCACCCCAGGTGTCGCCGAAGCCGGCCGACCCGACGAACGGACAAAGAATCGATCCGTCGAAGTAGATGCCGTTGTCGAGGAAGCCCGACGATCCCGCACGGCGGCCACCCGTGTTGGCCTGGGCGGCGCGGCGCTTGGCTTCGAGAATCTGGCGAACCTTCTCGTCCTTCAGTCGCTTGGCTTCGACCTCCTGCAGACGCTTCACCTCGGCCTCGGCCTTCTCCTTGAGAGCCTGGTAATCGGTGATCGCCTGCGCGGTCTTCTCCTTGGCCTTGGCCAACTTCTTGCGCTTGCTCGCCAACTCGTCGGCCAAGGCGTCGTATTCGTCGAGTGTGGACTGCGAGGACTCGGTGACGATGGCCAGGAGGACGTTGGCCTGAGCCTGCTGGGTGGGACCGTCGAGACCGCTCAGCAGCGGAATGCCCTGACTCCCCGAGATGAAACGCCGCACGGCGAGTTCTTCGACGTCGGTCGACAATTGGCTCGCCTTGGCTTCGAGGGCGGCGACTTCGGCCGCGGTGGCTTCTTCTTCGAGGTTGAGTTGATCGAGTTTCGATTCGGCTTCGAACATGGCCGCCGACGCGGCATCGGCTCGCTGACGGGCAGCTTCGATCTCGGCCGCGGCCTGTTCGGCGGCCGTGTCGCCGGTGCGGGTGGCCCAACTCACCGATGAACCACTCACCATCGAAACGACGATCAAAAAGGCGGCCGTCACGACTGCCGTCGTCGCACGGGAGCGAACTCGACGGGCCAGCGACATACGTGGTCAGGGTACTTGATGTGTCGATTCTGTTACCGTCACTCGCCGAAATGCCGGTCGTACCTGCTCTCGAACTTCGCGCCATCGATTTCGTGCGCGATGGACGACACATTCTCGAACAAGTGTCGTTGCGCATCCTTCCCGGTGAACGCTGGCTCGTGCTCGGCGCGAACGGATCGGGCAAGACGACTCTCGTGCGAATTGCCGCGATGTACGAACATCCGACGCGCGGTCATGTGTCGGTTCTCGGCGAGACCCTCGGCTCCACCGATGTGCGAACTCTGCGACGGCGCATCGGGTACGTCTCGGCCTCGTTCGCCGGCGAGATCCGTCCGGCGCTCTCGGCGGCCGACGTGGTGATGACCGCCAAGAACGCCGCCCTCGAACCCTGGTGGCATCAGTACGACGACGCCGACCGCGAACGCGCCTCGGCCTGTCTCGACCGACTCGGAGTCGGTGCACTCGGTGGGCGCAGTTTCGGAACGCTCTCGTCGGGTGAGCAACAGCGGGTCCTGCTCGCCCGCAGCCTCATGAACGATCCGGCGGTCGTGCTGCTCGACGAACCGAGCGCCCGACTCGATCTGGGCGGCCGCGAGCAACTCGTGACGTCACTCGAATCGATGATGGGCGACCAACGGGTGCCCGGGGTTGCCTTGGTGACCCATCACCTCGACGAGGTGCCACCATCGATGACGCACTGTCTCATGCTGCGTGAAGGTCGCGTGCTGACATCGGGGCCGATCGACGAGGTTTTGAGTGCCGATGCGCTGAGCGATTGCTTCGGCGTGAGGCTGATGCTCGAGCACCGACCCGATGGGCGCTATTCGGCCCGGGCAACCAACTGAAATCAGGCGACGAGGTCGCGCAACCGCACCTTGGAAGCCTCGATCTCCTCGTGCAACACGCGTTCGACGACACTCGACCACAGCCGACCCGAATACGTGAGAGTCATCACGAGACGTGAGCCCGAGCCGATGGATTCGACGACGACGTCGAGCACCCATTCACCGTGACGACGGCCGTCGTTCTCGTCGCGCTCGAAACGCGCGTGAGTCGGCGCGGTGAAGTCGACACGTCGCATGCGGAGTCGCTTCGACCGGGCGAACGGACCGACCCGCGCCCGCAGTTCGACGAGCCAGACGTCGGGCTCCAGCGGCTCGGCCAAGTGCACGAGGCCCATCCATCGCGGATAATCGGCGAGATCGTCGACCTCGGCGAAGAGACGTTCGGATGAGCACGGCAGTTCGGCCGTGACGACGAGCTCCATCGGTCAGTCGCGGGTGCGCCCGTTGTGCCGCGAGCGAAACGCGTCGCGCAACATCGGTCCGGTGGCGTCGAGCATGCCACCGAGATCGTCGTCGGGATCGAAGAACGGCACCCACGACTTCGAGTCGTCGACACCTTCTTCGGGTGCGGTGTCGATCACTACGCGTGCGACTTCGGCCACGGGTTCGGTGACGACCGTTTCGATCACGACTGGAGCCGGTTCGGCGAACTTCTCCTCGATCACCATCGGCGCGGGCGTCGACTCCGCTCGAGGTGCGCGGGCCTCCGGGCTCGAGGGAGCCGCATCGTCGCCGGCGTCGAACAGTCGTGGACGCGGCAAGGTCTTGGGGCGTTCCCGCTTCGGCTTGGCTGCTGTCGGCTTGTCGGGCACGGCCGTCAATTTGGGTTTGAAGAGTCGCGGCATCGATTCGCGTCGATCGTCCACGCTCCACCCCGATGGCGGGCTCAGAGATTCACCGTGACGGGCGCACAACGCTCCACGCGCATCGTTGGGGACCTCGCGCGGTTGATCAGGATTCCACGACTCGATCCAGAGGGTCATGGCACCGCTCGCACCCTGACTCATGCCGTACATGAGGACCGTCGGCTGACCACAGCCGGGGCGTTCACAGGTCCGTCGCACGGGCGTCAGAGTACCGGTCGAGCCATCGGCAGTGGAGCTACCTTCGAGGTCGGAACGCACAACGGCCCGGTCTGATGACCGGGCCGTGACTGGTGGGCGATACCGGGCTCGAACCGATGACCTCTACGGTGTGAACGTAGCGCTCTAGCCGACTGAGCTAATCGCCCCAGCGGGATCACACGCTACCAACGGGTCTTCAGCCGCCCACCACGCACACTTGCCCCATTCCCTGCCGATCCCGGTAGCCCACCAGACCGAGCCCGCACAGGCCGTCGAAAGGCACGAGTTTCTCCACCACCGCGTCGTGTGGCTCGTCACAGTCGGCTTCCACGGCCTCCCGGCGGGTTTCATCGATCCGAACGCACGACCCGACCTGCATGAGGTTGTCGATCGGCACCGGTTCACCCGGCGACGTGAGAGCCCCGAGAATCAAGATCGCCGCCGTGGCCACACCGACGAGAACGAGGATCATGCGCCACGGAAAACGCGGCGGGTTCTCGTAGCGCGCGAGCGGGTTGAGACGCGGCTCGGGCATGGTCGGCACCGCATCGCGGACCGTCGCGCCACCGCCGCGCAATGCCGCGTCGTACATCGCGCGTCGTCCCGGATCGGAGAGCACGCTCCAGGCTTCGTTGATCGCCGCCATCTCGTTGGACGGCCGACCACCCCGGGCGTCGGGATGATGACGACGCGCGAGCGCGCGATACGCGGCACGTATCTCGTCGGGCGATGCGTCCGAACGCACGCCGAGTCGTTCGTAGTACGCGCCGGTCATCGGACGATCGATCAGTAGCCGAGTTCGGGGTCGACCGGACCGATGAGGTCTTCCCCGGTCGACCAACGGCGCACATTGGCCGCGATGCGCTCACTCAACAGCGGTACGGCCATGGCCGGCGTGTTGCCGACGTGCGGAGTGATGAGGCAATTCGGCAACGACCACAGCCGATGGTCGGCCGGAAGCGGCTCGGGGTGGGTCACGTCGAGGGCCGCGCCGCCGATCACGTCATTCTCGAGTGCCCAGACGAGATCGTCGGTCACGATATGGCGCCCGCGCGCCACGTTCACGATCCAGGCGTGCGACTCCATCGACTCCAACTCGCTCCGGCCGATGATTCCTTCGGTCTCGGGCGTCAGGGAGAGCGCAAGCACCACGAGGTCGGCACCCGGGAGCGCATCGGCGTACTGATCGCTCTGCAGAACCACGTCGACGCCTTCCATTTCGCTCACTCGATTGCGCACGACCGTCACGTGACAATCGAACGGAGCGAGCAGTCGCACGAGCTCCTCGGTGATTCCACCGCCACCCAGGATCGTCACCCTCGCCCCGATCAGATTCCGGCCGTACGGACCCGACCATTCGCCGGCGCGCGCGTATCGGCCCAACCCGCGCAGGCCGGCGAGCCCGAGCGCGAGCGCCATCTCGGCCACCGGCTCGGCGTACACACCTTTCCCGCACGTCCACGTGCGCTCACCGTCGATCAGATGCGCGAACTCCTCCACCCCGGCGAAGGGCAACTGCACCCACGTGAGATGCGGAGCGGAATCGAGAACCTCGGCCAAACCCTGCGGATCGCGAGCTGCTCCCCATACGAGGGCTTCGGCCTCGGCGAGATCCACCACGTGTCCGCCACCTTCCACCACTGCATCGCTCATCCACGACGGAGCCGTGGCGGGAAGTACCGCGATTCGTGGTGGCTGGGTACTTGGCGGTTTCGATCCGTTCATGACGACGAGAACCCTAGCCCGATGCCCCCGACCCTCGTCCTCCTAGGATCGCTCCATGACGAACGGCGCTCACGTCACACCGCACGTCGTGCCCTACCCGCAACCTCCGGCTGGCGCGCCCAACATCGTGATCGTCGTGCTCGACGACGTCGGCTTCGGCCAACTCGGCTGCTTCGGATCACCGATCGCCACCCCCAACATCGACCGCCTCGCCGCCGGTGGTCTGCGTTACAACCGCTTCCACGTGACGTCGATCTGCTCGTCGACGCGCGCCGCACTCATGACCGGCCGCAATCACCACGCCGTCGGCGTCGGTGCGACGCAAGAAACGTCCTTCGCCCTCCCCGGCTACAGCGGACGCCTCCCCAAATCGGCGGCGGCTCTCCCCGGCGTCTTGCGCGACGCCGGCTACAACACCTATTGCGTCGGCAAGTGGCACCTCACCCCACAGGCCGAATACTCCGCCGCCGGACCATTCGAACGATGGCCGCTCGGCCTCGGGTTCGAGCGCTACTACGGCTTCCTCGGCGCCGAGACCAACCACTGGTCGCCCGAACTCGTACGCGACAACACACCCGTGGAAGCGCCGACACGCACGTCGCAGAGCGCCACCTATCACCTCACCGACGATCTCGTCGATCAGGCGATCGCCATGCTCCAAGCACAAGCCGAGGCGGCCGCCAACAAACCCTTCCTCTTGTGGTTCGCCACCGGAGCGGCTCACGCGCCGCACCACGTGGAGAAGTCGTGGGTCGAGCCGTATCGCGGCGCGTTCGACTCGGGCTGGGAAGAACTGCGCAACTCGATCTACGCGCGTCAATTGGAGCTCGGTGTCATTCCGCCCGACACCATTCTCACTCCTCGTCCGTCGTGGGTTCCCGAGTGGTCGTCGCTCACCGCCGACGAACAGAGACTCTTCGCGCGTTACATGGAAGTGTTCGCCGGCTTCGTGACCCACACCGACGCCCAGATTGGCCGACTGCTCGATCATCTCGAGGCTTCGGGGCGCGCCGAGAACACGATCGTCATGCTCATGTCCGACAACGGAACGAGTAGCGAAGGCGGGCCGATCGGAACGCTCAACGAAGCGGCGTCATGGCTCGGCGACTTCGCCTCGGTCGAGGAAGCGCTCGCGCACATCGACGACATCGGCGGACCCGACCACACCAACCACTATCCGTGGGGCTGGGCGTGGGCCGGAAACAGCCCGTTCCAACTCTGGAAGCGTTACTCGTGGCTTGGTGGCGTACGCGCCCCACTGGTGGTGCGCTGGCCCGAACGAATCAAGGACGCCGGCTCGGTGCGATCGCAATTCACCCACGCCGTGGACGTGATGCCGACCCTTCTCGCCGCCCTCGGGTCCACCATGCCGGCCGTCGTCGATGGAGTCGAACAACAAAGAGTCGACGGGCGCGACGCGAGTTCGTCGTTCGTGTACGGCGATGCTCCCGAGCATCGATCCACGCAGTACTTCGAGATGCACGGTTCGCGCTCGATCTACCACGAGGGCTGGAAAGCCACCACCAACTTCGTGTCACCTCTTTTCGACGAACGTTCGCACATCACAGGGAGTCACTCGTACGTAACCGACACCTGGCAACTCTTCGATCTCGACCACGACTTTTCCGAATCGACCGATCGCGCCGCCGAACAACCAGAACTACTCGCCCGCTTGCGCGATCTCTGGACCGCCGAAGCCGAAGCCAACAACGTGTTCCCGCTCTTCGATCCGGCGGCTGGCTACCCGATGCATCCGGGCGAGTATCCACTCGCCCGCTCGGCGTCGTACCGGCCCAGCGATCATCCAGTGGCCGCCAACCGCGTTCCCTCGATGTTCGGCGGCTTCACTCTCGGGTCCACGGTGAGTGTTCACTCCGGCGCTTCCGGAGTCATCGCGGCGCTCGGTGATCACCAAGGGGGTTGGGTCCTGCACCTCGTGGAAGGCCAACCCCGCTTCGATGTCGTGTACGGTCGCCACCGCGCTCACCTGGACGGTGGATCACTCACCGAGGGTGCTCACGACATCACCGTCACCATGAATGCCGGCGCTCTTCGGCTCGTGGTCGACGGCAACGAGGTGTCCGACGGTCACTTCGGTGGCATCTTCATGTTCCCGGGCGTCACCACCGCCGCCGGTGGCATGTGGGTCGGGCGCCACGACGGACTCTCCGTCGTTCCCTCGTACACGAGCCCGGCGCGATTCGAGGGCGAACTGCACGAAGTTCGGATCACCAGCGGATCGCCGTCGAGTGGACCCTCACTCGCCACCACCATGCGGATCGCCGAAGGTTCGGACTGATCCGCGCGTCTGGTCAGGCCGTGAGACGCGCGGCCACCGTTCTCCCCGACTCCACGGCACCTTCCATGTAACCCGTGCAGGTGGCCACGTGCTCGCCGGCCAAGTGGATTCGTCCGAAAGGACGTCGCAGCACGTCCCAATGAGCCGTCACCTGACCCGGTTCGTAGACCGCGTACGCGCCACCGAAATCGGGCTCGACCGACCAACAACGCGAGAACGCGCCGAGCTTCGGAGATCCGATCGTGTGCACCCGGCGCATGTCGGCCTCGATCAGATCGATGCGTTCGTCCTCACTCACCTCGCCGAGCCGCTGGCCACCTTCGCCACCGCAGTACGACATCACGATGCCACTCGACCCGCCCTGGTCGACCGAGCAGTCGTACAACCGCTGTGAGACCGAACTCGTGGTTCCGTATCCGGGTTCCCACTCGCGCCGTTCGAACTGCACCGCAGTCTTGGTGATGGTCCCGTAACCGAGACCATGCAGCGCCCGCTGAAGGTCGTCCGGCGGAGGGCAACGCCAGGCGACACGCCGCAGAGGCACGAGCGACGTGGCCAACACCAGCACATCGGCCTCGAGCGTGCCACCGTCGGCGAGTTCGACCCGCACTCCTTCGGCATCCTGATCGATGGCGGTCACCGATCGACCGAATTCGATACGGATACGCGAAACGCGAAGCAACTCCTCGCCCCACGAAGACGCGATACCTGACACTCCGCCATCTACTCGGTGGGCGAGCACCTCGACCCCGAGCGCCCGAGCCGCCTCGGCTTCTTGGGCGCGTTGTTGGGCGACGAAGAGAAGTGAAACGCGCGCCGGGTCGGCGGCGAATTCACCCTCCGAATTGCGTCGGGCGAACAAAGTCGCGGCCGGACCGAGTCGGCAATCGTCCATCGCGTCGGCCAACGACAACGCATCGAGCTCGGTCGCGCGCGGGTGCGATGACGGCCGCGACGCATCGGGTAAGTCCACTGCATGCGAGTCGACGGTGGCCTCGTAGCGCTCGACTTGATCGAACACGCGAGGATCGAGCAAGGCCATGTCGTTCGCGGTGTACAAGTGGGCGTCCCAGAAGAGCCAGCGACGAATCGTCGTCCACTCGAGACCGGACCCGATGGTGCTCACTCCGAAACGTTCCATGAGCTCGTGCATGCGGTGATGAACCGTGTCCACCCACTCGGCACCACTCTCGGCGTACTGGCCGTTGGCGAAGCGATCGTGAACCGTGCGAGCGCGACCTCCGAATCGGTGACCGGCTTCCACCAGCCGCACGTCCACGCCACTCACCGCGAGCGATTCGGCCGCACTCAGACCAGCCAAGCCGGCCCCCACCACGATGGCGCGCACGCGTGAATCAGCCGCCGGCGAGGGTGGCGGCGATCTGACTCGACGACTCGCCCGAACGTCGCAGCACGCGAGCCACGAAGAGGAGCGCACCCATCGTGATCACGAACAGCACGACGGCACCCACACCCCAGAAGGGTTTGATGGTGCTCTTGGTGGCACCGAGTAGGGCCACCGGGAAGGTCGTCGAACCGGCTTCACTGACGAGAGTCGAGATCACGGCGTTGTCGAGACACAGCGTGAACGACAAGAGCCCACCGGCCACGAGAGCCGAAGAGATGAGCGGCAAGGTGATCTGCCGGAATGCTCGCGCCGGCGTAGCCCCGAGATCGGCCGCCGCTTCTTCGAGCGATTCATCGAGTCCGGCCAGTCGGGCGCGAACGATGAGTGTCACGACCGCACTCGCGTAGAGGGACTGACCGACCCACAACTTGCTCATGCCACCGCTGAAAGGACCGATACCGCTCTTGAACGCGTAGCCCAGCACCGGAACGTCGGCGATTCTTTGGAACCACGTCACGAGAGCGACGGCATCCATGACTTCGGGAGTCACGAGGATCAAGAACACCGTCGCCATGAAGATCTTCGTCCACCGGCCGGGCCGGCGGGCCAGGGCCACACCCGAGAGTCCACCCAGCACCACGGCGATCACCGTCGCGCCGAAGGCGGCGAGGAACGAGTTGCGGATGGCATCGCCGATACCGGCGAAATCGAACACATCGTGGTACCAGTCGGTCGAGAAACCGTTGATCACGAAGGCGACGAGGAATCCGAGCGGTCCGAAGTAGTTGAGAACCCGGGTCGGAACCGAACCCCGATGGGCGAGCAACCTTCGGATCACGAGAGCGATCACCGGAACCACCACGAAGGTGGCGACGACCGTCCACGCCGAACCACCGTCGAAGAGTTCGCCCCACCACTTGGTGCTCGTCCGACCGGCCCAGATCGCGAACGATGTGCCGCCGTTGAACGAATGGCGGAAGACGAGGAGGATCGGGATGAACATGAAGGCCAGGACGAGAACGGCCCACACGGCAAAGAGGACCTTGACCAACTCGAACCGACGCACTCGCGTGGGCGCCGAGGTGCGCTCGACCGCCCGGTTGCGCTCGTGAATCGCCCGACGGATGCGTTGCGAGATCGGCTCCATGGCCCGCGTGATCCACGGAACCACCCACACGACGAGCGCGCCGGCGACCAGCGTCACCAGTACCGCCGCGATCATGAGCACCGCCATGGCCGAGCCGAGTGGCCAGTTCTGCGCCTGCGAGAACTGCGAGGCGATCATCGAGCCGATCATGTTGCCCTTGGCGCCGCCGAGCACGGTGGCCGTCACGTAGTCGCCGCACATCGGGATGAACGTGAGCAACACTCCGGCCACGATGCCGGGACCGGCCAAAGGCAGGGTGACCCCGAAGAATGTCGCGACTCGTCCAGCACCGAGATCTTTGCTCGCCTCGCGCATCCGAACATCGATGCGGTCGAGGGCCACGAAGAGCGGCAGGATCATGAAGCCGAGATAGTTGTAGACGATCGCGATCTGCACCGCGGTCTGGGTCTCGAGCAGCTGGATCCCCTTGTCGCCGATCAGGCCGATGTCGACGAGCCATTGCGAGAACTCACCTTTGGGAGCGAGGGGAATTCGCCACGCCACCGTGCGGATGAGGAACGACGTGAAGCTCGGCACCACCACGAGGGCGAGGATGAGTGCCCGCCAACGTTCGCTCACCTTGAAGGCCGCGAAGTACGCGACCGGGAGTCCGATCAGCAAGCAGAGCAGAGTCGCCACCACGGCGATCCGCAGAGTGGCCCGAAAGACCTTGAAGAACGTCTCGTCGAAAACTTCCGAGTAGTTACCCGTGGTCAACTTGCCGAGATCGACCGGAAGGAGCTTGGTCGTGTCCTTCGTACCGAACGAATAAACGATGATGAAGGCGATCGGGATGATGAAGAACAGCAGGTACCAGATGATCGACGGGATGGCGAGGGCGAACTTGGGCCCCCGCCACCCACGACGACGAGACGGCACTGCTGCGGTCACCCGCTATCAGGCTCCGGCCTTGGCCTTCATCTTGTTGAGGATCTCGACCTGACGGTCGATGGCCTCGGTGATCTCCTGCGTGTGCATGTTGGCGACCTGCGCGTCGTCGAAGAAGATCATGTCGCCCTTGTCGAGATCGGGAGCGATCTCGGCGACGAGTTCGGACATGCTCTTCATTCCGGTGTGATAACCGTGGTACTGCAGGTCCTGGATCGAGATCTCGGGGATGAGCTCCCAGTTGATCCATGCGTGAGCGGCCTCGGGGTTCGGCGCCCCCGCGGCGATGCAGTAGTTGTCCATCCAGAGTTCGGTGTCGGGCGAGCCGAGAGCCCACTTCCAGACGCTCGGATCTCCGCCGGCCTCCTCGATGCGGTAGTAGGCCTGGCGGGCGTCACCGTTCCACGCCATCGAGAGCGAGTAAGCGCCCTCCGCGATGGCCGTGCTCGGGTAACTATCGAACTTCTTGATGTGCTGGGCAAGTTCGTCCACGAGGAACGCCTCGCAGGCGTCGAGATCGGCCACGTCGGTGCCGTTCCAGTCCTTGCCATTGGCCCAGCACCACGCGCCCCAGAGGTTCGGGCCGGTGTCGAGAACCGAGCAGTTACCACTGGCTTCGTTCATGCAGGCATCGAAGAAGTCGGTCCAGGTGACGAGATCGCGCTCGATCACGGTGCTGTCCCACATGAATCCAGTGGTACCCCAGTTCTTGCAGACCGAGTAATCGTTGCCCGGATCCCAGGCCTGACCGAGGTAGTTGGGATCGACGTTGACCATGTTGGGGATCAACGACTTGTCGAACTTCTGGATCAGACCCTTCTCGATCATCTGCGGGATGTACGGACCGGTGGGAACGACGATGTCGAAACCACTCGCGCCACCCGAGGTCGAGAGCTTGGTGATGAGGTCTTCGTTGCTGTTGAAGTAGTCGACCTTCATGGTCGCGCCGATGGCCTTCTCGGCCTGCTCACCCACGAGCAGGGGATCGTTGTAGTCACCCCACGTGTACATGGCGAGCGTTCCGCTGGCCGCGTTGATCACGCGACTCCAGTCACCACTGGCCTGGTTCCCACCGGCGCCGGATCCGTCGGTGGTGTCTCCACCCTCCGACGATCCACCGTCGTCACCACCACAAGCCACGGCGACGATGGCCAGGCCCGCCGCGGCGGTTCCCATCTTGATGACGGCACGCCGCGACAACTTGTCACGGAAACTCGCCGGGGCGAGCATGCGGAGCTGCTGGGGCTTCTTCGGTGTGTTCATGGGTTTCTCCTTACTGGATGGAACTTGGATGGGATTCGGGTTGCCGGCCGATCACTCGTCGACGAGTTCTTCGTCGGCGGCGTCGGCCATCACGATGTCGGCTTGGCGGGCCGAGAACAGGTACACGTCGTCGGCGGCCCAACTGCACCACACGTCGTCGCCGGCGTGCAGGCGGGCGGCGTGCGCTCGGGGGGTCAGAACCAGGACGTCACGATCCCCAGCCGACACCACGTACTGCAACACGTCGCCGAAGTGCGACACCCCGGCGACCTTGCCCCGCAAGAGATTTGAGTCCTGGGACGGTTTCTCGGACGAGAGGTCGATGCACTCGGGGCGCACCGCGGCCAAGGCTCCCTGGCCGTTGGGCACGTCCTCCTCGGGCCGACTCGCCACGAAGTCCACGCCGTCGTCGCTGCGCGCACCGTGTTCGGTGGCCACGCCCTGCCAGAAGTTGTTGCGACCGATGAAGCCGGCGACGAAGGCCGAAGCCGGATGTTCGTAGACCGACTCGGGGTCACCGAGCTGTTCGATGTGACCGTCGAGCATGATCGCGATGCGGTCGCTCATGCTCATGGCTTCTTCCTGATCGTGAGTCACGAAGACGAAGGTGATGCCGAGACGACTCTGCAGCAGTTTGAGTTCGATCTGCATCTCTTCGCGCAACTTGCGGTCGAGCGCTCCGAGGGGCTCGTCGAGGAGGAGAACGCTCGGTCGGTTCACCAGCGCTCGCGCCACCGCCACGCGCTGCTGCTGACCACCCGACATCTGACGGGGCTTGCGGTCGGCCAACTTGGACATCTGCACCATGTCGAGAGCTTCGGCCACCCGCGTGGCGATCTCTGACTTCGCCACGCCCTTCTGACGCAGCCCGTAACCGACGTTCTCCGACACCGTCATGTGCGGGAAGAGCGCATAGTGCTGGAACACCGTGTTGACGTCGCGCTTGTAGGGCGGAACCCCCTGCACGTATTCCCCGGAGATCTTGATGAAGCCCGAGTCGGGTTGCTCGAATCCGGCCAGCATGCGCAAGGTCGTGGTCTTGCCACAGCCACTTGGGCCGAGCAGCGACAAGAACTCGCCCGGTCGCACCGAAAGACTGACCGAATCCACGGCGACAACGGAGCCGTACCGCTTGGTGACGTTCTCCAATTCCACTGCGCCACGGTTGTCAGCCACCTGGTGCATCCCCTCCCCGGAATGTGCGGACATCTGTCCTGCGGGACTATACGACATGGGGTCACGGGTCCGGGTTCCAATCCTCCCCGGACCGTTGGTCGCCGAGTCGAGCGTCGACTCCCGCTACCGTGGGGGTCATCCGAGGCGTTGCGCCTCCCGACCCCTTCCCCGCGATGAACCCCGACCGACAACTTCTTGCCCGGCGGCACCTATGGGGACACTTCACCGATCTCAACGGTGTCCAGCGTGGCGGTCTACCCGTGATCGAGCGGGGCGAGGGACCGTACGTGTTCGACGACGCCGGTCGCCGCTACCTCGACGGTCTCTCCGGCCTCTTCGTCAGCAACATCGGGCACGGGCGCACCGAACTCGCGAACGTCGGAGCGGCCCAGGCGAGCTCGCTCGCCTACTTCCCGTTGTGGAGTTTCGGCCACCAGCCCGCCATCGACCTCGCGGCCAAGTTGGCCGATCTCGCCCCCGGTGATCTCAATCGCGTCTTCTTCACCACCGGTGGCGGTGAAGCCGTGGAGTCGGCCTGGAAACTCGCTGTTCAGTACTACGCAATGATCGGTCAACCCGAACGACGCAAGGTCGTGAGTCGTCAATACGCCTACCACGGCACGACCATCGGCGCCCTCAGCATCACGGGCATCCCGGCAATCCGCGAACCCTTCGAACCACTCCTTCCGTGGGCCGTGAAGGCCGCCAACACCAATGCCTACCGATGCGAGATGTGCTCGGGTTCGTGTTCGCTCGCCTGCGCCGATGACATCGAGCAAGTGATCTTGCGCGAAGGACCTGAGACGGTGGCCATGGTCATCCTCGAACCCGTTCAGAACACGGGCGGCACCCTCGTTCCGCCGGCCGGGTACTGGGCGCGAGTGCGCGAGATCTGCGATCGCTACGGGATCCTGCTCGTCTCCGACGAAGTGATCTGTGCCTTCGGTCGACTCGGAACCTGGTTCGGTTGCGAACGATTCGACTACCAGCCCGACATGATCACCTTTGCCAAGGCGGTGACATCGGGGTACGCACCACTCGGTGGCGTGATCGTGAGCGACCGCCTGGCCGCTCCGTTCCTCGAACGACCCGGCAACCCATTTCTGAACGGCATCACGTACGGCGGCCATCCCGTCGCCTGTGCGGTGGCCCTCGAGAACATCCGCATCATGGACGAAGAGGACGTTCTCGGCAACGTCCGTCGCAACGAGCCACTCTTCGACGAAGTGATGGGCGGTCTCCGCGACCTCCCGATCGTCGGCGAGGTTCGCGGGTGTGGTTATTTCCGCACGGTCGAATTGGTTCGCGACAAGGAGACCAAACAGACCTTCGATGCCGAGGAGTGCAACTGGCTGTTGCGCGACATCCTCTCGCCGCGCCTCTACGCGAACGGACTGATCTGTCGAGCCGACGATCGCGCCGAGCCCGTGCTCGTTCTCGCGCCGACCCTGATATCGGGACCGACCGAACTCGAATTCATCGGTCAGGCGCTGACCGAGGCCATCACGTACGCGGCCGATCAATACACCCGACGTTGAAGTCGGGCTCGGCTCAGCTGTCGAGATTCGCCATCACGTGCTTGATGCGCGTGTAGTCATCGAGTGCATACGCCGAGAGGTCCTTGCCGTAACCCGACTTCTTGAATCCACCGTGCGGCATCTCGGCGACCATCGGGATGTGCGTGTTGATCCAAACGCATCCGAAGTCGAGGCGCTTGGTGACGCGCATGGCTCGTCCGAAGTCCTTGGTCCAGACGCTCGAGGCCAA
>Ga0129333_10001018_pt1 | contig 24828 bp, 8 predicted proteins | sample CPB6_08_DNA_FD_94474 | JGI IMG/M metagenome (GOLD analysis project Ga0129333, IMG submission 94474) | Freshwater to marine salinity gradient microbial communities from Chesapeake Bay, USA - CPBay_Sum_0.6_0.8_DNA | ecosystem: Environmental > Aquatic > Marine > Coastal | place: USA: Chesapeake Bay...
CAGACTATCATACTGCAATATTCAATAATGGTGCTCAACTAGATAACTCTCAGAAGAGATTTGGAACTACTTCAGCATTTGTTGATGGAACAAACCAATACATTTCTCTTGCTGCATCTAGTGAGTTTGGATTTGGTACAAATTCATTCACAGTTGAGACCTGGATTAGATTGACAGATCTGGTTGGAACTCAACAAGTATTTGATTTCAGAACTGGATCAGTTAGTGATCTTGCTCCTACTGTCTATGTTTCTAATGGTGGTCAAATTAGATTCTACGCAAATGGATCTGATAGAATTCTTGGGTCTACTCTAAATTCTGGAGTATGGTATCATGTTGCTCTATGTAGAGCAGGTGGATTTACCAGACTTTATGTCAATGGAACTAGAGTAGGATCAACGTATACTGATAGCAACAACTATGGTTCATCCAAGACTCTGACAATTGGTGCAGGATATGATGGTGGAAATCCATTTGGGGGACACTTTGATGAATTTAGAGTGTCAAATATTAGCCTTTATACTGCAGATACTATTACAGTTCAAACTGGTATTTACCAGGGAGATTCTAATACAAAGTTACTACTTCATTTTGATGGAGAAGATGGTGCAACAGAATGTATTGATTGGTCTGGTGCCGCTACTTGGAATGAGGACGATGAGTTTGTAAATACTGGAATTCTATTCCGTTATTATGATGCTGCAAATGAGATAGAAAATAATCTAGATCTAATTTGTGCAGAGGCAGTTTATCAAACCGATAGAAACTTCCCACGTCTACACATTCCAACTACACTTGCTTCAAATCGTGGGGCAGATTCATACAATTTGCTCCTAGCAAACCTAGAGTTTATTGCTAATGAGGCATATGACCGCATTGCTCCAACTCCTCCTAGTGGCACAACCAGAACTGATTGTACAGATGATGTTCAGGATGTTATCCGCAACATTGCTTACAACCTGAAGTATGGTTCAAACTCTAAGACTTGGGATGCTGCAGAACAGTATGTTACTGGAAATGTTCTACAACACCTAGTTGGCAATGAGCAGGATTCGGTAGATGTATTCAATGAAGCGAGAGACATTGCTAAAGAAATTATCAACAACACTACAGTAACTGTAAGTGGATCGCATGGACTAACACAGTCTAAAGATACCTCTATCACTTACGTGTTTGGTGGATGTACAGACATTGAAGATGCTATCGATGACTTGATGGCAATCGTTACCGATACCATTCAAGATCCAGATGGTTCTGATGCAGTTACTTACCCATCATCTATTTCTCAAGTAACTAGAACTCATCCACAGCATACTCGTTGCATCACAGATCTAAAAATTACAATTACTGAGATCCTCAAAGATATCAGAAATGGAGCAAACTCATATACCTGGGATGCTGCAGCATTCTATGTAAACAGAAGTGTTTCCCCAGTAACACTAAACCATGTTGTTGGTGAAGAAGCAGAAACCTCATGGGCATATGACAAAGCAAGAGATCTTGCTATTCAGGCAATGAGGGGAGAAACCATTACGATCACTGGTGATCATGGATATGTTCAGGAGATTGATAATTCTATTATTATTGATCCTGCTGGGGCACCATACTGTGCAGATGTAGCATCGACAATTGATAATCTATTCGATATCGTAATCAATACACTCGATGAAGCTTATACTAATCAAATTGATTATCTCGGAACCGTAACTAGAACTATTGCTCCATACGAATTTGCTACTGCTAAAGTGTATGCATTTAGATCTGATGATCTACTTGTCACAGATGTTGACGCCACAAATAAAAAATTCTGGACTAGTGAAATTTATGACCCTACTTATTATAGATTCCTAGATGCTGCTGGATTGATTTCAGTAAATGCAGAGGCAATCATCGATGAAACTTCAGGACGACTACTTGCTAGATATCCAGTTCTTCTTACCGAAATGCCAGGAAATGAAGATGGTACTAGCAGTGGAACTAATAGATGTAAAACTGATCTTTCTCTAATACTTTCTGCCCTCATCAAAGATTTGACTTATGGTGGAAACAGATATACTACAGAGGCAGCAAAGTTCTATCTAGGTGCTAATGATGAAGTTAGATTCATTCGTTTGCAGTTGTGGGGATCCCTATATGCACACGAACAACTTGCAGAAATGTGTAAGTTGGCTATTACTGGTGATTTGAAAGCATCTGCTCAATATACTGATGCTGTAATCGTTTCTGATGTTGGGATTACAAATGATCCAGGTGGATGTGCAAACGTCAAGACTGCAATTGATAATCTCATTCAAAGCATGAATGATATCATTGCTCCAGCAATTGATAGGTATAGAGATGCTGCGGATCTAATTGTATTCAATAGAGACTATATTGCAGAAGAAGCAATTGGATTGCTAGAAGATGAATTCTATTACACTCTGAGCAATAATCAAACATACCGATCATATGAATATCCAGGTGGAGATATCGATGGTCGTAATACATGCATTAGAGATGCTAAGTACATTATTGATGCCATTGCTTCAGATCTGTTGACTGGTGGTAATAATAGCATTCTACGCGCAGCAGAATATTATCTTGACTCTCAATTGAATATTGATTATGTTGAAGATCAACTATCAGCAACTCTATATGCTTGGGATAGAATTGGATTCCTATGCAAGAAAGCAATTGGAAATCTATTACAATCATCCAATCAAATTCAGTTGACTAGCGACCACTATGTTGCTCAATTCACAGACGAAACTGCATATTCGGATACGACCATTACTCATGATATTTCTACCCCAGGTGGAAATTACAGTGCTCTAGACTGTGCCGATGTTCAGTCAAGTATTGATAACCTAGTCACCGCAGCTATCGATACACTTGCACCATCTGGAGATCTGGGACTTTCTGCATCTAGAATTTTGCTATTCAATAAAAATTACTATGATAAAGAAATCACTCAAGAAATCACCTTGCAGTGGGGATCGATTACAACTGAACAAAGATCATTTATTGAAGAAGTAGCAGATAATATTATTCACGATTTGATTATCACAAAGGAAACTGTTCTTGATAATCAGATCACATCTGATTATGCCAATGCACAAACATATAATACTCTGAGAAATCTTCTAACAACTGTTGATACTGAAAATCAAAATCTGAACCTAATTCCAAACAATCAAACTGAAAATCTCACAATTTCTCCATGGACTACCAATGCTGCAAATACAGTAACATCTGATGTTGGTACAGCGCCAGATGGAACCATAACAGCAGACAAATTCATCCCTGGTACAACTGGAACTGCTGATAGAGCAGTCTATAGAGATTATGTACTAACTGCATATACAACATACGATAGAGATAATGTAACACTTGATGTAGATACAATCACCTTTGATGAAGGTGTTGATGCATCTTATCAGAAATATACGTGGTCAATTTTCTTCAAAGATGCTGGTTATAATAATGCCCGTATCAGAGTTCAATGGGATGCTACCCATTATGCATTCTTCAATATTTCTCTAGTAAATGGAACTCCAGGATCACTATTCTATAGTGGAATTACTGGAGTTACCAATGGAGTTATTCCACAGGGCAATGGATGGTATAGAGCATACATCAGTTTCGATGTTCCTTTTGGTATCACATCAGTTAGACTGATGGCATATGGCACATCGACTTCTTCCCCAACTGCAATTGGAAATGGAACCAGTGGCGTATTGATGTGGGGCGCTAAATTTGCAAAGGATAATATTGATATTTACGAATCTCAAGATGGAGCATTCTTCTATCCAGATAATGAATATAACGTAAAAACCTATATCATTGATAGATTGGAATACTTCATGAATAGGGCAGCAAGTGGCACACTAACTACTCCATCTCCCCTAATTACATTCCCATCATATACCAATGCATCTCTACAATCCAATTATACTTCGGCAGATATCACTTCATTTATATCTACTGTACTGGATCAGTATAGAAATCAACTTCTAGATCCTGCATACTTTATTCAGGCTGGTCTCCAAACGGGCATCGAGTTGTTGACTAAGACATATGGAACTAGATCAATTCCAGTACCTCTTGGTGGTCAAATTGAACAATCATCTTTTGCATATGGAACCTCTTCGGATAACTCAGTTGAAATTTCTGGATATATTGAAAATAGTGCCGAAGTTGCCAAGAGTTATGTTAGGTTGACAGTAACGGATGTTACTGATGGACCATTCGTAGTAAACGATACTACATCTAAGCAAGGAACTCCAGGAACAACTGGAGTATTGTATGCATTCTTCAGTGATGAAAACTTCACTTATTTGGATATGGAAATTACTGCAGGAACTTGGGCAGTATCTGACGTTGTTACAAGTGCAGGTGGAGCATATGCAACAATTGTCGATATTGAATCGAGACTTCAAGTAATTGGTCTTACTGGAGATTTTGAAGATGGTAAGCAGTTCAGAGCATATACTAGTGATACTACAGCAGAGGTTGTTGATTTTATTAGATCTGAAGCTGCTGTAACTAGCAATCTTGGTGGAAAACTCACTGTCGATACTGAATCTTTGATTGGACCATTTGAAACAACTTCAGTCGTATACCCACAAACATCCAGAATCTACTTGGATCTGATTCAATATTCTGGTATTGGATTGAATGTTGGAGATATTGTCGTTGCTGGTGGATACATTCGTTATGGGGTAACTGTAAGTTCCACATTGAATACCTTTACTAAGGGTGGAACTCTATATGGAGTTATCAACGGTAGTAAAGATCCAAATAAGAGAGCAATTATCGTTGATATTGATCTTGATAATGGATTTATTTACGCACAACCATATCTCGGAACCTTTATAAATGGACAATCATTTGGTTATTATGGTCCAGCGGACGGTGATGTTCCAGTTGGATTTGCAACAATTCAAACAAGTACCACAATCGCTGGAAATGCTGCTGGAAGAATTGTAGATATCAAGACAGTTGGTACTCAAACTCGTGTATTCCTAGCAGAACTTAGGGGAACTTGGACTGATAGACAAACTGTAATTGGTAGAGGTGGATATGGTGCTATTGTATATGTTACATCAGAATTGAAGGGAAGAATCAAACGTGCTTTCCGTGGATTTGATGGTGTACAGACAGAGTTCAAACTTACAACTGCAAATGGCACTCCATACTTCCCAGATCCAGAAGGACATCTACTAGTCTTCATCAATGGTATTCTGCAACCACCTGGGGCATCGAATGCATACACCGCATTCTCAGATACTATTGCATTTAGTGAACCACCCGAAGTTGGAGCAGCATTTGTAGGATTCTATCTCGGAAAACTACGTCAATTGGATGACATTTCGTTTGAATTTGATTCACTACGTCAGTCATTCAACCTACGTCGTAGTGGTACATTCTACTCACTAACTCTTACCGATGGTGTACAATCTTCCGTCGTTAGACCAGAGAATAACATCATTGTTTCCCTCAATGGTGTTATCCAAGAACCTGGTATTGGATTCACTCTCGTTGGTTCTAGAATCATCTTCAGTGAAATTCCTCGTGTTGGATCAACGTTTGTTGCGTTCTCTTATGTTGGATCTGAAGCTGACGTTGATGCTGAAATTGTCGTTCCTCCAGTTGAGCCAGGTGATCTTCTCACAATTGAAGGTGAAACTGTAGATCGTGAAGTTGCTGTTATTGAGTCTTCAAACTCACTTATCACAATTGATTATCTTGGATCTGTATTTGGTAAGGATGCTTCTGCAACCGCTACAATCACAAGGGGTAGAATCAGAGAAGCCAGAGTAACTTCTGGTGGTTCTGGATATACTTCTCGCCCACTAGTCAGAATTGACTCCGTTACTGGTTTTGATGCAAATATCAAAGCTCTTGTCGGTGTACAAAGAATTGAAATGGTCAATGGTGGATCTGGGTACAAATCCCCAACTGTTGTTGTGGAAACCACAGTTCCAGATGATTGGACTCCCCCAAATCTATCTCTATATGGAGAAGATGGTGTTGTAAATCTAATCGATGCCTACAGCATTCCTCAGCAAGAACTTCCTCCTGAGAGTGGAGTTGTAGATGATAGTAATACAACTAGTGGTGGAACAACTGGTGGAGGTGGATCTGTAGGTCAAACCACTGGATCTACCGATTCCAGCGGAACTGTATATGATGGAGAACTTGGATCTGTCTGGACTCGCCCATCCCAAGCATACACAGTTCCAAACTTCGATATTACTACCATATTTGTTTCCAGTACAACCTAAATAATGTGAGGATTCAATAGAAAATGGCAATATCAAGTACAACCGCATCACTGCATTCCAATGGCAATATAGAAATTATTACCAATGGATTGCCAGATCCAGCACTCTATGGGGATCCTCTTGGTTCTGGGTTATTTCCAGACAATCCAAATACAATCACACCACATACACAGACATTTGAGTTTTTCTATAGAGGTGGGGAAGCAAAAGATCTTCCAAATCCCCAGCAAACTACTCTAGGACCCCAGGGAATCGCTCTCAATGGAGTTGTATTATTCAACCCATCTGCCGCCCCAGGACCACTACCAGGGACGACTACACAACCTCCTGTAGGGTTCTCATACAATGCTGTGTACAATGAAGATGCCTATGGTGTTGATGCATGTGGTGGGCATCCAGAAGAAGATGGTAATTATCACTATCACTCTGCAGCATTCTTAGTAAACTGTTGGGGTTCTAAAGTTATATCTTCAAACAGTTATTTTTCATCATCATCTTACAATGGAGATTATTTCAGACATCCTGATGGTCACTCCAAAATTGTAGGAATTTGTTTTGATGGATATCCGATTTATGGTCCATTTGGATATACAAATCCAAACGATCAACTTAGTGAACCGATACGAATGCGTAGTTCTTATAGAGCATATCCATCTCCAAGAGTGGGCAGAGGAAGTACATATGCTCAGATACCACCTGGCGTTTATGTACAGGATTTTGAATATGTTGAAAATCTTGGTACATTAGATGAATTCAATGGTAGATATAGTGTTACTCCAGATTATCCATCTGGAACATATGCATATTATCTGACTGTGGATTCCGAAAATAGACCAGTATATCCATACATCTTTGGAAATTCCACTAGAAAACCAAGAGCTTCTTTTGAGCACGCTCACTAATTCCATAAATAACTAAAAAGTCAGAGTAATGGCAAAACAATCACTAAATATTGGTTCTGTGCCAAATGACGGTACTGGAGATTCTTTGAGATCTGGTGCGTCGAAGTTGAACAGCAATTTCACAGAACTGTATGGGGCAGTAGGAAATGGAAATAACCTGACAGTTAGTGTTGCTAACGCACAGCAGGGACAAGTTCTTAGATGGAATGGTAGTACCTTTGTGCCCCAGGATTATGGATCTCTAACATCAACATTGGATGTCAATAACTACAGTATTGTCAGCAGCAACAACGGGCATATTGTTCTTGACCCAAATGGAACTGGTGATGTAAATTTGGTATATGGTGGACAAACTGCAAACTTTGATGGAGTAAGCGGTAGAGCACTAATTAGTGGTCCAATTGCATATGATAATGAATTTGATACTATTGGAGCAGCACCATCAAATAGCACTTATAAAGGATATTTCTTCACAGTAAACGGCAATAACAGTCCAAAAGTAAACATGTCGGTGACTGGTGTTGGCGATTCTACGGTAGATCTTGTAACAAAACTCGATAGTGTCAATGTTCTAGCGGATGTGGACACTGCAACAAATGCACCATCAAATAATCAGGTTCTAAAATGGAGTGCTGCTCAAGCAAAGTGGATTCCTGGTGATGATGCAGCTGGCGCTTCAACTCAAAATATCTTCCAAACAGTTGTTGCCGATACTGGTTCTACTACAGCAAATAGTCCAACAGATACATTGACCATCTCTGGAGGCACTAACTGTACTACTGTTGTTAGTGGAGATACAGTAACAGTCAATGTAGATGGAAATTTCGAACTGGAAGAACTCACTGATGTAAATCTAACTAGTGTTGCTAGAGGAGAATCTCTAACTTATGATACTCAGGGAAATGGTGCAACAGCGGCATGGATCAACCAGCCATCTCCAACACTTTGGTATATTTTCTCAGTTGGATTGAATAATAACTCATATCTAGTTGAAGGTCCTGGGCAGACACAAACTGATGATGCTGATCTCCATCTTTATCGAGGATTTACTTACATCTTTGTCAATAATGCTGGATCAAACCACCCACTAAGAATTCAATCTACAACTGGATTGGCTGGTTCTGAGTGGACATTGGGAGTAACTGGAGATAAAGCAGGCAGACAGTATTTTACGGTTCCTCATAGCGCACCAAATACTTTATATTATCAATGCACAATCCATGTCAATATGTCTGGAATCCTGTACATCAAATAATAAGATAATATGGCAAGAGTAATTCCTGGATCTGGTGCAGTAATCAAACCAAATTTCAATGATGAATTTGGTATTGCTTCTGTAGATGTACTTTCTGGTGGTTCTGGATACACAAATTCAGATCCACCAAGATTGACAGTCGATAATTGCGGAACACCTGAAGTAGAAGCAGTATTATATCCATATATCGATGAAGATTCTGGAAAAATCGTATATGTAAGAGTACTTGAACCTGGTAAGGGATATGATCCACTAAGGGTTTCGATTATACCTAAACAGGATTCTATTACAGTAATAGATTCCTTTGATGCTAATAGAATTTGGACTTCTTCGAATACATCAGTAACTAGTGGTAGATTTATCGAGTATGATAGACTTCGAGTAACTACAAATGGGATACCAGATCCAGCTCCATATAACAAAGGAAATGTATTTGCTACTCCATATAATCATACTTTCATTTATAGAGGCGGTAAAGATGTTCCCAAGTATTCTGCAAGGATCGTATATAATGACGCTCCAAGAGGAATTACCTCAAATGGAGTAGAACTTCATACACCAGATTTTTACAATCTTTTGCCAGGAGTTCCAATCCCTGAAGCTGGATTCACTTATGATATTGTAAAGACTCCCGATCTTTTAGACTTGGATCAATATGGAGGAACTACCAGTGAAGATGGAAATCTGTTAGGAAAATATTTTTACACGTCAGCAAACCTTCTTCAGGCATATAACGCATCTGGGAGTGTTTATAGTATTGCTCCATATTATAAAGGCAGTAACTATCAGGGAGATAGAGGAAGACATCCAGATGGTCACTCAAAAATTATTGGATACTCTTATGATGGTTATCCTATCTATGGTCCATACGGGTATTCAGATCCAAATATCAGTTCAAACGTTATCATTTTAGAATCATCATATAGGTTGAAGACTACTGATGAAACTGAAGTACTAAGACCCAAAGTAGTAACTCCGTCAACTACAACATATACAGTCACTGTTGCTCCTGCACAAACCACTGGAACTGGAAATCGTTACTACATTACTGGTGGTGGATTCACTAATGCAGAGAAGCAGTTTCTAAATCTTGAGAGGGGAAGCACTTATGTTTTCAATCAAGATGATACTACAAATACTACTCATGCTATTTTGTTTTCTCCATATGGATCTAGTACTGCACAGGGATGGCATAGTCCTGGGATCATTGCTGGAGATAGAACAGCGTTATGGGAAAAGGGTGTAACGTATTACCTAGAAAATTCTCAAGTAACATATGAGACTTATGTTGAAAATTTCAATGCAGCAACTCTAAGAAGGGTTGAATTTGAAGTACCTATTGATGCTCCAGATATTCTGTATTATTTCTGTTACAATCATTCGAACATGGCAGAACGTTTGGTTATCGATGGATATCCAAATGGTACATTTGTTCAGGATAATATCTATGAGGAAGGACTTGGAGATCTCGATGAATTCAATGGTAGATTTTGCAAAACACCAGAGTATCCAAATGGAACATACGCATATTTTCTTACCGTAGACTCTAATTCAGATCCAGTATATCCATATAGTATTGGACCTAAATTTTATGGAAAGGAATATTTGCCTGGACCTAATGGAGAACAATTACCAGAACCGTCTTTAGATTCTCCAAAGGGAGCGTATGCAATTCCAGAAGTTGATGAAACCACGGGAGAAATTACTTACATCAACGTTAGATCCAGTGGAGATGGATATTTCGGAGAAGCAAACGTTAGTATTTTTGGCGGAGAAGGATCTGGAGCCCAAGCAACAGCAGTTACTAAAACAGTTACTGGTTTGGCACTTATCTCTGAGGGTGTGAACTATGCTACTGCACCAAATATTTTCTTTCAAGGAGGAGGTGGATCTGGTGCTAAGGGAGTTGCTTATATTGATCCAGCTGGTAAAGTTACAAGCATCCAAATAAACAATCCTGGACAATACTATAGTCAATCCCCATACATCATTATTGATGGTGGTGGTGGTCTTGGAGCAAAAGCACGAGCAATAGTAAGTCAGGGTCAAATTCAAAGTATAGAGATTACTAATCCTGGAAGTGGATATACTTCATCACCACAGGTTATTTTTACAAAGTTAGCGACACTAAAGAGAACAGTAAGAAATCGCCAATCATTCAATTCTGTCGATTTTCAACTCTGCGGTCTCACTTCACCAGTTGATGTCAACCAAACTTCAATTTATGTCGATAGTACAGATTCTTTCCCTGGATCTGGAACTTTATTGATTGGTAATGAAGTAGTAAGATATACATCAAAGTCCAAACAAAGATTTACTGGTCTCTCTAGAGCACTCAATTTTAGATTTGATCAGAGAATTATTTTAGATACGGATCAGGATGATCCAGATACAGGTGTCTCAACTTATGAATTCAAAGTTGGTGATAGGGTAATTAGACGTGTTGAAAATTCTTCCAACAAAATTGCAATTGTTTATGATTGGAAACCAGAGAGTAGGGAATTATTCGTAAAATTTGAAGTTGATGATTTGGCATTTATTGATGCTGGCATTCCATCTTCAGAAGAAAGAGTAATTTCATTTGATGGTGGCATTGCAGAGTCGTCATTTACAGCACAATTGCCACATCTAACGGAAAGTAATGACGGAAGTTTTATCAAACTATTTGTTGGTGATCCAGTGTATCTCTCGAAAGTTACACCTCAAATAGTTTTGACTAATACTCGTTATGTTGATGCTGATGACAATGGGTTACCAGATGTTATCAATGCTGGAACTGGATTTGAAAATCAAATTTCTCTCGATGGGGGAGTTTATAACTCTCTATATGGTATTGAAGAAACAGTTGGTGGAACGAATACAACTCTATTCCAAGTTGGTGATGGTATTACTGACTCTAGTTTGCCATCAAAGATTGCTACAGTTGATATCGCTGGAGCACTTGGTGATGGAGTTGAGCATGATGCAGATGTAATTCTAACATTGGATTCCAGATATTCGAATAGCGTTTCATACTTCCCTGGTGAAATCATCACTGGGGAGCAAAGTGGAATACAAGCTGAAGTAGTTGAGTGGAATCCAACTACACGAAAACTCCATCTAACTAACATTGTTCCTTATGATACTGGCGATGTGAATCTTGGAATAAATGGTAAATACTATAGATTCTCCAAGAAATCTACTATTATTGAAATTCGTGTAGTTGACGCTGGTGTAAACTACACCGCTGCACCAACTCTTGATATAGAAACAGTAGCAGATGGTATAAGTGCTACTGCTACTGCAGTGATGACATCATCTGGAGATCAAATTGATTATGTTGATGTAACTGTAGAGGGATATGGATATGAACAATATGTTGACGAGATTACGAATATTCTACATCCAACAATTACTATAACAAACGATATTTCAGATACTACTGGTGCTAATGCTTCCGTTGAAGCAATAGTTGGTGGAGAATATATTGTTGGAAACAATGGAGGACGTTGGAGAGTGAAGGAAATCGAATATCTAACCCTAGTTAGAAACGAGTTTTCTACATAGTACTATAAATAAGTAACGAGGAAAAGTTCTAAAAAATGGCAGCCCTACTTACAGATCAATTCAGGATCTTCTCTGCGAAGAAGTTCATCAAATCTCTTGAGGGACCAGTTGCGACGCAATCAGATGCGGATGCTGGTTCTAGTAGGGATCGTCTATATGTGTTTATTGGAAGACCGCAAGAATGGGATAATGAGAATTCTCCCCCACAGGCAATCGATTCGTTTGACCAATTTTCGGATTCTTATGATGATATGATTTCTCTGAAGAGAATTCTAGCATCAGATACGATTCAAGTTATTCGAAGAATTGATTGGACACCTCCAGAGCAAACAACAGGTGGTCTCGGATACACATATGACATGTATCGTCATGACTATTCGCCAACCAGTACTGCAGCTTCTGGTGCTACAAAACTATATGATGCGGATTACTATGTTGTAAACTCAAACTATCAAGTTTATAAGTGCATCTACAATGGTACGTCGCCATCGGACCCCAACGGAAAACCCTCAACTATCGAACCAACTGGTACTTCTACTTCTATTATCACCACTGCTGATGGTTATCGTTGGAAGTATATGTACACCATCCCAGTGGCACAGGTTCTGAAGTTCTTCTCGAACGACTACATGCCAGTATTTTCTAGTTCTGCTGTTATTACAAACGCAGTTGCTGGTGAAATTGATACGGTTGTAATTACTTCTTCAGGTTCTGGTTATAACAATGGAACTTATGACAACATTGCTATTGCTGGGGATGGAGTTGGTGGAAGAATTTCAGTAGTTATTGATGGTGGTAAAATCATTGCTGCTACGGTAACTTCTGGTGGAACTGGATATACATTCGCAAAAATTAGCGTAGATGCTATTCCTGGTATTGGAACTGGTTCTGCAGGTCAAATTGACATTATCATTCCTCCACCAGGGGGACATGGATTTGATCCAGTTATGGAATTGGGTGCCTACCGTGTCATGGTAAACGCAAAGCTATCATATGATGAAGGTGCTGGAGATTTTCCAGTAGATAATGATTACAGAAGAGTTGGTCTTCTGGTAAATCCACAAAAGTATGGAACTACCGAACTTCTTTCCGATCTAACAGTTTCTGCAACTAGAGCAGTCATTTTTCCACAAACATTCCAAGGTAATTTCCTACCAGATGAAATTATCACCCAAACTCGTGTTGTGTCTGGTGGATCCGTCACTTCTCGCGCTAGGGTAATTTCGTGGAATCCAACCACTAAGGTTTTGAAATACTACCAGAATAGAATTGATGGCATTTATCCAGAAATTATTGGATCGTTGAATGAATTTGATGGATCCAATCCAATTCAGGGTATATCATCTGGTTCTTCATCTGAACCAGATATTACATTCCCAAGTGTACCAAATACATCTACCCGTGTCATCAATGGTACTGAATATGACTTGGGCATGAGATTCACATCTGGATATGCAAAACCAGAAGTTTCCTTCAACACTGGCGAGATTATTTACCTAGATAATAGAAGATCAATTAGTCGTGCCAGCGACCAGATTGAAGACATCAAAATCGTAATCGAGTTCTAAAGAGATGCCACAGAATACTAACCTCAACGTCACGCCATATTACGACGACTTTGATAAGAAAAAGAACTTCTATAAGGTTCTTTTTAGACCTGGATTCCCCATTCAGGCACGGGAACTTACAACGTCACAAAGTATTTTACAGAATCAAATTGAATCTGTAGGTACTCACTTGTTCAAAGAGGGTGCTATGGTCATCCCTGGACAAGTTGGATATGATTCAAATATTGATTGTATTTTACTTCAGGCAAGTTTTCTTGGTGCAAACGTAGAACTCTATAGAGAGCAGTTGACTGGCAGAATTATCACTGGTCTCAATAATGGCGTAAAAGCAAAGGTATTGTATTCTATCCCCGCTAAAGAATCTGAGCGTGGATATATTACTTTATATCTGAAGTATGTGCAAAATGGTGGAGTCGAATCTACCACCAGAACATTTGAAAATAATGAACAGATCTCTGCAGATGCAGATATTACTTTTGGAACTACTCTGATTGAATCTGGATCTCCATTCGCACAACTACTTCCATCTTCATCACTATCCGTTGGATCTTCTGCATATATTGCAGAAGGAGTATATTTTATTCGTGGTCATTTTGTTGATGTAAGTGCTCAATATATTCTTCTAGATCAGTATGGAAATAACCCAACTTATAGGGTTGGTCTAGCTGTCACAGAATCGATCGTAACTTCTGAAGACGATGATTCTCTAAATGATAATGCTGCTGGTAGTTCAAACTATTCTGCTCCTGGGGCACATCGCTTCAAAATCTCCACAAAACTAGTCAAAAAAACTATTGATGATGAGTCAGATAAAAACTTCATTGAACTACTTCGTCTCAATAATTCAAAAATTCAGAAGTTTGTAACAAGAACTGCGCTCAATGAACTGGAGAAGTCTTTAGCACTAAGAACTTTCCAGACAAATGGCAACTACGTAATTAGAAATTATTCAATCGTCGTTAGGGATCAGCTAAACGATGATGCAAAATCTGGAATCAATGGAGTATATCAATCTGGATCTATTACTAAGAGTGGTCTTGTAGCAAGTGATGATTACTATACTGCAGAGATTAGTCCTGGTGTTGCATATGTAAATGGTTACCAGATTGAAACAATTACAACACAATTTATCGATTTTCCCAAACCAAGAGATACCAAGGCTCTACAAAATCAAATTGTCCCATTTGCAGTTGGAAACTCACTCACAGTCGAAAATATTTTCGGTTTTCCAAACTTCACTGGATCTTCTTCAGTTACTAACTCTTATCAAGTCTTAGAAATTAGAGATCAACGAACAGATCCAGATGGTGTAACTGGAATGTTTGATGACCCTCAAGGAAATGTCATTGGATATGCAAGAGCTCTTACTATGGAGCACGTTTCCAATGGTCCAAATGGTACATATGGAGATTCTGACGATATCTATCAAATGAATATCTTTGATATTCAAATGTTTGGCATTCTCAGACTTTCAGCAGCTACTACAATTTCTCAGGGATCTCAGATTGTTGGTGGAACTTCTGGAGCAAGATGCTTCATTGTTGATACCCAAACATCAGCAACCCACATAAAAGTTTACCAACAGGAAGGAACATTCTCGGTCGGAGAAACTATTTTCGTTGATGGTATTGCTAAGGGAGTTATTACACACGTACATAGATACGAGTTTTCTGAGTCACGTTCTTTAGTGTCAAGAGATGAATCCACATCTCAAGTTGAATTCACATCAAATATCATTCTTGACGACTATCTAACAATTGATGGTGATACATTCACATATGATAGTGGTGCTGGAACTCTGACTGGATTCAACTCAAATTATGCAAAAGATTTGAGACCTGGGGATATTCTATATTTCAGTGGTGTTGATTATCTGGTGGTAGAAGATGTAGATCCGACTGCTTTGAACACGCAAGGCATTTCAACAATTTTTGATTACGCGAATCAAGTAGTCAGTGTAAATTCTGGTAGTGGAACTGTAGTTGATGGTGTATATTCCACCATCGTTAGAGGAAGATCTCAACTTCTAGGAAGAGAAAATAATGATCTTTTCAGTGCTATGCCGAAGAAATACGTCAAGAGTATTTCTGACGAGTCTATGATCGTTAGACGAACATACGATTCTCTAACAGTTCCTGCTGGTTCGGTTACCATTGATCTTGGTGGAAATGAGCAGTTTTCTGCCATTGAAAATGAAAACTACAATCTAACTGTCCTAGCATCTAGTAATCCAAGTTATCCAGTAGGAAGTCAAATTGAACTACTAACGAATTCAGCAGACTCTGCAGAAGTGGGATATGCAACATTTACATCACTAGATAGAACGACTCTGAATATTGACAATCTAACAAATATTACGTCTGTAAAGTTGACAGCAACCCTTTCTAAGAATGTTGTCAATAAGAAATTGAAGACACTTTCAAAGATGTTTGTTCTGAAAGTGAATAGAACGCTATCAGATAAAGATACTCAAAGATATGGATTGACATATTCAAATCTATACGGTACTAGAATTGAAGATCCAGAGATTTCTCTTGGGGTATCCGATGCGTTCCAATTGAATGCTGTTTATGAATCATTGAATGATGATGATCCTGTTATCCCATCACTAACCATCGCAGAATCTGCATTCTTTGCTGCAGGAACCTTCATTACTGGTAAAACTTCTGGAGCAAAAGGAAAAGTAGTACAGTTTTCGACAACAAATCTCACAGTAAATTACATTGGTGTTTCTGGTACGTTTATACCAGGCGAACAGATTAGCGGATTCAATTCATCTGGAGAAATTATTAGTGCCCTCATCAACGATGATGCTGCTGCAATTGTCTCTGGGTCTAAAGTTGTAACTGATGATTATTACATCGAACTAAATCAGACTGGATTCTTCTACAACACATCTAAATTAGTTCGTAAACCAGGAAGAAGACCAGCGGTAAGAAAACTACTTGTAGTATATGATTGGTTGGCACATCAATCTACAGGAGATTATTTTGCGGGTCAGTCCTATACAGGCATTTCTTATTATGACATTCCATTCTTCAATCAGGCATTGTGTCTAACTGACTTCCTTGATTTCAGACCATCTGCTAAAAACCTCTATAGTGGTACTGGAACTGCATCATCACCAGCATATGTTGCCTGCTCTACTCTCGATTTCAAATCCAGACTATTTACTTCTGGGTCTACTGTAATTGATATTCCAAAATTAGATAGTGACTTCCGTTGTGACTTTGATTTCTATCTACCAAGAGTTGATAAACTGTTTGTGTCTTCTGAGGGAGGATTCCAAGTAATCTCTGGAAAATCTGCAGAGGTTCCAGAGCCACCAGAAGATATACAGAATGCAATGCTTCTGGCAACAATCAGAATGAGACCATATGGATTTGATCCAGAGAAGGATGTTGTTATTACTAAGGAAGATAATCGTCGCTATACGATGAGAGATATTGGTAGTCTCGATCGTCGTTTGAGCAATGTTGAGTACTACACTTCACTATCACTACTAGAAAGTGATACCGCAAATACAAAAATTGTTGATGCTACTGGTAAAGATCGTTTGAAAAATGGATTTATTGTCGATGATTTTGCATCTCACGATAAATCTGATACGTCTAATTCTGATTATAAAGTGTCGCTGGATTATGCACAGGGTCATTGTAGACCAGCACACTACACAACTAATGTCAGTCTAGAGTGGAATCAATCGGCATCCACAAATATTCAACAGACAGGTCCACTGCTTACTCTTCCATATGAAGAGGAAATGATCGTAAATCAACCATATGCATCTAGAGTTGTAAACGTAAACCCATTCAACGTCTTTACATATATTGGTCGTATTGATCTAACTCCATCTACTGATGACTGGATCGATACCAAGAGGGAGCCAGCAAAGATTACCCAGATTGAGGGTAACTATGAGGCAACCAGAAAAGAAATGAACGTTGATCAAAATGGATTTGCCCCAATTCAATGGAATGCATGGCAGACTTCATGGGTTGGCGAAAAAGTAACTTCTACAAAAACTGTTTATCAACCAGATTGGGTTGCTTCTGACGTTGGCAAATCTCCTGCTCCATGGGTTTGGGGTGGAAAGGGTCTACGTAGAATCAATGAAGTAGATACGATTGAAGTAACAACTGGTTTGACTCGTACTGGAACTAGAAGCAAGGTAGTTCCAAAAATTGAAAACCAATCTCTTGGAGATTCTCTACTATCCAGTACAGTTGTTCCTTGGATTCGTTCCAGAAACGTACAACTATATGCTGCTCGTCTAAAACCAAGAACTCGTTTCTATGCATTCTTTGATAATGTAGCATTTACAAATTATATGATTCCAAAGGTCATTGAACTTGTAAAAGATAGTGCTTTAGATTCTAGAAGCAATGCAACGCCATTTGTAATTGGTGAAACCGTAGTTGGGCAAACATCTGGATGTAAACTAATTGTTGCTGCTCCTAATGATGGATTTGAATTCAATCCATATGATGACACAGAGATGCCAGAGTCATATGCTTCGGCAACATCATTCTTGAATATTGATACGGAAAAAATGGCAAAGCAAGTTGCTGGTGATTCCTATGGCAATATACAAGTTGGTGAAGTTCTAATTGGTTCCTCTGGTGCAAAGGCAGTCGTAAAAGATCGTCGCTTAGTTTCCGACAGATCTGGTAATTTGAAATCTGCTATGTGGATTCCAGATCCAAATGTAGACACAAACCCACGTTGGGGAACTGGAAAGAGAAATATCCGCCTAACAACATCAGATACTGATAGTCGTCTTGCTGGTGCTGTTGCATCTTCTGCAGAAACGTGGTATTTGGCAACTGGTATTCTCAATACTGTTCAAGAAAATATTCTTGCAGTAAGAAATGCAGATATTGTTATTGACACAGTAACTGAAGAAACGATCGAACTATCTACAAGAGAGGAAACTCGTCAAGTTGGTTGGTATGACCCTCTAGCACAGTCATTTATTATCGATAAACCAGGTGGATGCTTCCTGACAGGATTTGATGTATTCTTCTTCACAAAAGATAGTGCAATTCCAATTTCATGCCAGATTCGTGCAATGGAAAACGGATATCCATCTAAGAGAATTCTTCCATTCAGTGACGTTACTCTAAATCCATCTGAAGTTCAGGTATCTGAAAATGGTTCTATTGCGACCAGATTTACATTCCAGGCTCCAGTATACCTACTGCAATCCGTAGAATATTGTTTCGTACTTCTCTCAGACTCAAACGAATATCAAGTTTGGGTATCAAGAATGGGCGATAATGATGTTACAGATAATAGAACTATTTCTGAACAACCATATGCAGGTGTACTGTTCAAATCACAAAACGCTTCTACTTGGACTGCAGATCAATACGAAGATTTGAAATTCACTGCATATCTCGCTAAGTTCAATATTGGTCTCCCATCGAAAGCAATTTTCAATAACACAGCTCTCGCTCTTGGCAATAGAGGAATTCTGAATCTACGTAATAATCCAGTAATTACCCAAAAACCAGATCAAAACCTAATTATGAGTTTGGCAAATGTTTCCTACACTATTGGGGCTACCATTAGATATATCTCTGGTGGAAATACTTATATTGGTAGTGGAACTGTAAAGGATAGTTATGAAGCAGCAACTGGAACGATTCTAGTGTTGACAGATGTTGTTGGATCTTTCCCACAAACATCAAGAGTAACTTCTTCTAGAACCGAGGCATCAATCGTTGTAAGTGGAGAGAGCACTGATTTTACAGTAGGAAACGTCATCAAAAATGCATCACTATCTACAGCAGAAATTACTGCATGGAACAGTGGGACAAATACCCTAACTGTAAATTATGTTTCTGCATCATCTGGTGGAGTAGTATTCCAAGCAAATGATACTATCACTGAATACTCAGCAATTGAATCAACGAGTGCAATTCAAACAGCAACGATTGATAGCCTGACATACTCTGGAGACCAAGTTGACGCTGGGGCATATATATCACCTACTGTTACTCAGAAGGGAGCATATGCAACCAGTCAACAGTATGTAACCATTCGTCATTCAAACCACTGTATGCATGATACGAATAATAACGTACAAATTACTGGGGTTAGATCTGAAGTCGATCCTACATATCTGCTGAATGCAATTGGTGCCACTGAAACTAGTATTACTGTTGATAATGCATCTCTATTCCATAAGGTAATCAACGGATCACCTATTAGCCAAACAAATCCAGGATATATTAGAATTATTGCATCTCAAGTAGGAGAAAATGGAGATATTCCAGTTGCAGATATTGGTGAATTTGTAAATCAAGAAATTATCCCATATACTGCCATTAGTAATGATGGTTCTACAATCACCCTCCAACAGAGAACAGGTTCTTCATATGCATTCCCAGAGGGTTCTATTGTCGAATGCTATAACTTGGATGGCATCCCACTAACAACAATCAATAAGATTCATACAAGTATCACTTCACCAACTTTAGATACTTACGATCTGTATGTTGGTAATGTTGCTACCGATGGTATTGTTGCTGGTGGTTCACTTGCAACTGCAACTCAAAACGTTCAATTTGACGTGCTGACTCCACAGTTCGCATCAGTGTCATTCCCAGAAACATCATTGTCTGCAAGAGCACAAGTGATTACTGGAACATCTATTGGAGATGGTTCTGCTAACGTCGATCAAAATTCCTTTGTCAATGATGGTCAATTTATTGATATTTCTCTTGAGGGTGGAAACTATCTCGATTCTCCAAGAATGATCGCATCTCAACTAAACGAGAATGAGGAACTCAGCGGAAATAAATCCATGAGAATGGAACTAACATTTGATAGTATAAAGGAATATATTAGTCCATATATTGACTTGGATAGAACATCTATCATTACGACAATGAACAGAATCAATAATCCAACTCTACCAGATTCTGCTCTAAATTCTGTCAATGATCAACATGAAGCAGTCTATATTACAAAAGTTGCCACTCTGGCAAATAATTCAGGATCTATCAAAGTAGATTTTGCTGCTTACCGCCCAGAAGACACTGAACTTTTGGTCCTATATAGAGTACGTCCAGTGGGAAGCACTACGCCAATTCAACAAATTGACTATTCGTACTTCCCAACAGAACTTTCCTCTGTTCCTGGAACAACTAGACTCGAAAGATATTTCGATTATTCATACGAAGTACAGGGTCTAAAATTTGACCAATATCAGATCAAAATTGTTATGCGCTCACCAATTCAATCGAGAGTACCAATCCTATCTGATTTCAGAGCAATCGCACTCGCAATCTAATGGACTGGTCTAAGGCACGTAGAGTACAGGATCACCCCGACTTTGTTCGGGGTGCAAATGGAGAAATTGTTTTATCAAATAAAGCAATTTACGACTCCTACATGGCAGGTATAGAAGCAGAGGAAAATCGTGAGAAGCAAATTGACTCTTTACAGTCGGATGTTTCCATGCTAAAATCTGAATTGAGTGATATAAAATCGCTCTTACTAACGTTAGTTCAAAATCAAAGTAAACATTATGACGATTGAAAAAGTATCTCAGGATGAAATGCTGCGACAATTTCGGGAGAGGTTCGAACAACTTCAAGACGAAAATAAGCAGTTGGCACAAAAGATTCGTGACAATGAGGGTGTTGCACTGAAACTTTTGGGAGCAATTGAAGCGTTATCATATTATATTGAAGAAGATAGCGAAGAAGATCAGGAAGAAGAATCCACAGAAGCACCTGTAGAAACTGAATAGATCTCAGAGGGGAGATAAATACTCCCCTTTTTCTTTGCATAAATAATCCAGAGGCAAATTATCAAAAAGTTGTGACCTGAAATGGCAAATAGAATCCAGCTAAGACGTGGCGGATCTCAAGAATGGAGAAACGCTAACCCAGTGCTCGCACAGGGAGAAATCGGAATTGACCTAGACTCGGGACGTATCAAAATCGGGGATGGTTCTACCGCATGGAACTCTCTTGCGTATGAAAGACCTGTAGAATCGGTTGCAAACACTGCAAACTCACTGGTACAAAGAGATGCTGATGGTAACTTCGCTGCTGGTGTCGTAACTGCAACTCTCATTGGTAACGCATCTACAGCATCTCGTCTTTCCAACATTAGACAGATTCAACTCACTCAAGATGTTGTTGCCTCAGGTGTTTTTGATGGATCTGCAAACCTAAACTTAGCAGCACAACTAAATATCGTCACTTCTTTGCCCCATTATGATGGAACTACAACTTCTACTGGTACTTACACAAAGGTAGTTGTAGATGCAAAGGGAAGAATTACAAATGCCTCAAGTCCAACTACAATTCAGGCGTATGGTCTAGATACAAGCATTGAAGGAACTGGTGCTCAACCATACGATAATGACCTCGAAGCAGTTTCCAATCTAACTACAACTGGTATTGCCATTCGTTCTGGTGATGGAAACTGGACAACTAGAAGCATTCTATCTACTGCTGGTCAAATTGTTGTTACTAACGGTTCTGGTACTGGAGGTAACCCACAAATTGATTTGGCAACTACAACTGTAGTTTCTGGAAACTATAATACTGAAAATCTAAATTCAGTATCAGCAAATGGTCCTCTGGGAGAACCATATGGTACTCAAACAGTAAACACTGTAAAATTTACTGTTGATAATAGAGGTAGATTGCAATCTGCCACAAATGTACCTATTGCAACTGCCACTGAAGGCAGTAAGTACCCCGCATATGGTGCTGGTACAACCTATAGTAGATACGATATCATCGAGACTGGCAACAATGTCTACCAAGCAATTACTAATATTTCTGCGGGTGGTGGTGCCCCAACTCATACTGATAGCAGCGATACTGGAGGATGGCGCTTCCTCGCGGCTGCGGCAATTGAGCAGAAGGGATTGGCTTCCTTTGCACAGGAAGATTTCGACGTTGACAACAACGGGCACGTTACCATTGCCGCCAAAGCTGTAGATAATACTCAACTCCAAAACAACAGAATCTCCTTTGCAGATGGCAACACCAAGGAAGATTTTGAACTCGACCAAGAACTCACCGCAACCACAGGTTATCGTGGTTTCAACTATCTAAATTATGTAACTGTCAATGATACTAGTGGTTCTCTTCTCTTTACTGCTAATAATACTGCAAATTCTGGCAGTGGTGGTGTTGATATCAACGTTGATACTAACATCAGTGGTGCCAATATCATTCTTGATAGACCTGGTACTTCTCCTCTGCAAACTATTGAGCGTACCGCTGGGTCTCTCAAAATTTTCCACAACGTCAATTCTGCCACAGATAGAACTCTTGATATTGTTAGTACCAACGCTGGTGCTGGCAGTGCCACCATCAATATCACTGCTGACAATGATATCGTCATCTCCAGCACAACTGGAACAAACTATGTCAAAGCAGAAGATATTTGGTTCAGAGCAAATACAATAACATCTGACAATTCAACTATTATTATTGATCCTGCAACTGAAGGAGATAATACTGGTACTGTTCAGATCAAAGGCAATCTCCAAATTGATGGAACTACACAACTGTAAATAGCACCACTGTAACTATCGATGATCCAATCATTACTCTTGGTGGTGATCAAACTCCGACAGTTGATGATAATAAGGATCGTGGTGTTGAATTCAAGTACTATGATACTCAAGCAAGACTAGGTTTCTTCGGATGGGATGACTCATATGCAACGCTTGCTGGTACAACTGGCGGATACCGCTTCCTCTATAATGCTACGAATACTTCGGAAGTCTTTTCTGGTACTGATGCTGGTATCATTGGTGGTAATCTTGCTCTTACCTCCAATGTGGGATCTAGCGGCGTCACTAACGGTACTCTTGTTGTTACTGGCGGTACTGGAATCTCCGAAAATCTAAACGTAGGTGGAAGACAAAATCTTGCTGGAGATTTCAACATCAACTCTGGTAAGTTCACCGTTGCTTCTTCCACTGGTGATACTGTCATTGCTCGTGATTTGAATGTAAACAGAGATACAGATCTTGATGGTACTCTCAACGTTGATGGTAATGCAACATTCCAAACTAATGTTACCATCAATGCAGATAATGCACTGTTTGATATTCAAACAAATGCAGGAGTATCTAAGTTTAGTGTAGATACAGATAACGGCAATACTGTCATTCAGGGAACTGTAGATGTAACTGATAATGTTACATTGAATAAGAATGTCACTCTCGTTGGTTCGAATACTGCAGCAACAGAATATTTCAAAATCAAGAATGGATCGTCTGTAGATAAATTTACAGTTGATAGTTCATCTGGTAATACTCTAATTGAAGGAACACTAACAAATACTGGAGCAGTTGACCTAAACAGTACACTAAATGTTGCTGGTCTAATTAGATTTGAAAGTACTGATGCTCCAACAGTTGTTCAGAATGGTTCAACAGGTCTATATGAAATTCAAAGTGGTGATTATGGTTCATTCAGATTTGATGGTGGTGGATATGTAGAAGGTGTTGCACTCTTCAATGATGATATCTATTGTAACGGTGCTCTGATCGTAAAGGATACTGGAGACACTGGTGTTGCGTCTACAGTTTCGAACCTGTCAGTACGTTACAAATCAACTCTCGGTAGTGGTGCAGGAATCACAGATAATGCAAGTTATAATCCATCATATGCTACCCACACAAGCTCAACTCTCGTAGTAAGAAGTGGTGCTGGAATTTACAGAAGTCTTCATGTCGGTGCAACACTATCTGGAGATGGATTCTTCGTTGGTAAAAAGAATTCTGGAGATACTGCAAAGTTCAGTGTTATTGGCGCTACTGGTAACACAAGTATCGTAGGAACTCTAGATGTAACTGGAAATGTTACTTTCACTAATAATCTAACTGTAAATGGATCTCTAACTACGATTGGTAATGCAAATACTGATATTCTAACAGTCAATGCTGATGCAACTCTGACAGATAATCTAACTGTCAATCAAGCAGTAGACTTCGATAGTACACTGAACGTAGATGGTGCTGTAGATTTCAATAGCACTCTGGTTGTTGATGATAACACCACATTCAATAGAAATGTCACTCTAGTAGGATCAAATACTGCGGCAACAGAATACTTCAGAGTAAATAATGCATCTAACGCTACTAAGTTTGAAGTTGATAGTGCATCTGGAAATACATCTATTGCTGGTACTCTTGGAGTTACTGGTGCCACATCAATCACATCAACACTAGGAGTTGGCGGTGTAACATCTCTAACCAATAGCGCAGATCAGACACTTACTGGAACCTATGCTGCTGATGGTGC
>Ga0129333_10001019_pt1 | contig 24811 bp, 13 predicted proteins | sample CPB6_08_DNA_FD_94474 | JGI IMG/M metagenome (GOLD analysis project Ga0129333, IMG submission 94474) | Freshwater to marine salinity gradient microbial communities from Chesapeake Bay, USA - CPBay_Sum_0.6_0.8_DNA | ecosystem: Environmental > Aquatic > Marine > Coastal | place: USA: Chesapeake...
CTTTACAGGAAAAGAAGGATTTGTGTGGTGGCACGGTGTGGTAGAAGACACCGCCGATCCGTTGTTTTTGGGCAGATGTCGTGTTCGTATTTTTGGATTCCACAGCGAAAACAAAGTAGAACTTCCAACATCGTCTCTGCCTTGGGCGTATCCCATGCAGCCACTAACCAGTGCTGCACTTTCAGGAGTTGGAACTTCTCCTACTGGATTGCTTGCTGGTTCTCATGTGTTTGGTTTTTTCCGAGATGCAGAAGACGCACAAGATCCAGTAATGATTGGATCGTTTGGCGGGTATCCGCAGAGAGAAGCAGACACAAGTATTGGATTTGATGACCCATCGGGCAGATATCCTGCCAAAACAGAAGATGTGGAAAATGGATTGTTTCCAATTGGAGTTTCTGTAGTAAACGAATGTGATACCAACCGTTTGGCTAGAAATGATGCTGATGCTGTTGGAGAGGGCACAGTTGTTCAAAAGAAACTCCAAGAGGTAAAGCAGAATATCCAAAGCACCCCTGGAATCAAAGACGGCAAATCACAATGGAGCGAGCCTGCCACACCATATAATGCTGTATACCCAAAGAATCATGTTCTGTATACCGAGAGTGGACATATCAAAGAATACGACGATACCCCAGGTGCTGAACGCATACACGAATACCATAAGTCAGGAACATTTACTGAAGTAGCCAACGGATGGGAAACTAGTCCTGATGGAACCCGTGTTCAGAAGATTGTTGGTGACGATTACGAAATCTGCTTGGGCAACAAAAAGGTATACATTGGCGGTAAAGAGGGCTTGAATGTGGTGGTTGACGGCCCTGTAAATCTCACCATCAACGGAAACGGCAGCAACATTCAGATAGACGGCAACATCAATATCTTTGCCAAGGCTGAAGTGAATCTGCAATGCGAAGGCAAATTCCGAGCGTCAGGCAAGCAGATGGAATTTTTTGCTGCTGACAGTATTGCGTTCTCGGGTAAGACTGTTGAGTTCATCTCTGACGGTTCTGTTGCAGTGGTTGGAAGCCGTATTGAATTGAATTCTGGTCAGCCTTCTGTTAGACCCTCCAAGGTTCAACTACAATGAATTACAGAGGCGACCATCGCAAATACGAACCAAACACTTCGGTATATCGTGTTTACAATTACGGAGATGTTGTAAAACGGGACGGTTACTATTGGATTTGTGGGATTACTCAATCCTACGGTTATTTGCCAAGTGAAAGCAATTCTGGATTTACTTTAATGTCTATAACGATTGACCCGTCGCCAAACCCAACAGTAATTGATGGAGGGCTTGTCTAATGCCAGGAGTTTGTAGGGCTTACATAGATACTGCTGGAGGTACTATTCTTATAGGTGATTCTTCCGTCCTTATAGAAGGACAGCCAGTTGTTGTTGAGGGCAACCCTGTAGAAAATCACGGAAAAGACGAGCACAGCAACGCAGTTATGATTAACGGTAATCCACGAGTTGTAGTCAATGGAATTCCTGTCTGCACTGAAGCCAGTCAGGCATCGTGTGGAGATGTTCCAACAGGTTCACCACGAGTAATAATAGGATAAACTATGGCGTGTCCATGCAAGCAAAAGTTGACCGATGAGCAGAAGGCTCTTATAAATTCTCAAAACGGCAGGTCGTTTGTCAGAAACACCACAGGCGGACAAGCGGGTGCTGTTGGTAGTGGTTTATCGCAGTCTGTGTCGAGACTCACTGCTCTGGCAGCGGCAGTTACCAATCCTGGAGGTGCAGGAACAATTGGAAATGCCCTTGGACAGACTGGTGTAAATATTGCTACATTAAACAATGTTATTGGAAATGTAAACACTCTGCAAACTGCCGTCAACGCTTTCAAGTCTCAAGCAGACCGATTGAGCAATCCACAAACTTTGATGAGCACCATCGGCAGCATGAATTTTTATGCTAATTTGGGATGTGCTTTAGGCATAGAGGGTTTAGATGTTACACTTTCGATAGGTGTGTTGACTGGAAACGGACAAAACGCAATAAGTGTGGCAGGAAATGTTAATTTGGATTTGGAAAGACTGCTTGATAATTTTTCAAGAAATCCATCGGGCACTGGTGCAGAATCCGCTGCAAGAGATTTCAACGCTGGTTTGGAAGGGATTGTTGGCAAGATAAATCAGGCAACTGGTTTGCTGAACGATGTGACTAATAAAAGTGTTTCTATGATTAACCAAGCCGCAGCAGCAATTCTTAACTATTCCCAGATAAACTTTTTTAGCAATTTGGTAGGAGAGGCTAATGACCCTTGCAATAAAATGGGGGTTGCTGTGAATGGGGCTGGAATACTTACACCAGAATTTCAACAGTTAGCAGGGGCAGCAAATGCTTCGGTCGCATCTCCATTTGTAAATTCAGGGAGTGTTACAACCAGATGATAGCGTCTATTTCATCGTATTCAAACTTGATTTATTCCATCGGTGAAATTGTTGGAGTGTTTGTTGTTGGTATTGTTGTTGGTTTTGTGACCACAATCAAGAAGAAAAAAATATCTGCTATCGTGCAGAACAGAAAAGAAGAGCGGGCTGCATTATCACACAGCCAAGTTCACGAGTCTCTTACAGAACTTCGTTTACTGGTTCGTGCTTCACGGGCAATGGTTTTTCAGTTCCACAACGGTGGTAAGTTTGCAGACGGCAGTTCCATCAAACGGTTTTCTGTGACCCACGAATCTTGTGGAGCAGGAGTTCAGGGAATGCTTTTGGAATCGCAGGATGTGCTGCTTACCCGCTACAAAGAGTTAGTGGATATTTTAGATACCCGCAGTAATAAAATAATCAGAACAAGTGACCTGCCCCAGTGCTCGTTTCGTTACGGGCTTGAAATAAATAATGTACTGTGCTTTGCTTTGAGTCCTCTCCGTTGTGAAGACGGATTGACTCCTATGGGTTTCATATGCTGCCATTGGTGTGATTTTTCAGAATTAGACGCTGTTCACGCAGAAGGAATATCTGAAAATTCTCTTGGAGAAGTCATTTGCACATCTGCAAAAACAATAAATTCACACCTTACTTTTGGTAAACCGTAATGCCCATAAAAATCTCATCATCTCCACAAGAGCCTGTCTACACAGACATCGACCCCACCATGACCCGAAATCTAAAGTCGGGAGATGTGAATATCTTAAAAGACACCAAATCCATCAAGACAGCCATCCAAAATCTCCTGTCTACCGCGTTTGGCGAGCGGTTGTTTCAGCCACAGGTGGGTGCGTCACTCCGTCCACTACTGTTCGAACCCGTGGATGCCATTACAGCATATGAAATACGAGACAGAATTACTGAAACTATCCGAAAGAACGAGCCGCGTGTAAGCAATATAATAGTGGATGTTGTGTCTCCACCTGACTCTAATGAGTATCAGGTAACGGTGGAATACACTATTCAGTCTATTGGTGCGGTTGAACGGCTAACAACGCTGCTTGAAAGGATACGCTGATGGCAGAAAACTCAAACAATTTGAATGTTGTTGGTCTTGACTTTACCGAGGCAAAAGCGTCTCTACAAGCGTTTCTTGAGTCTCAAAGCACACTAAAAGACTATAACTTCAACGGCTCTGTGTTGAGCACCATTTTGGATGTAATGGCATACAATACCCATTACCAAAGTTTTTACGCCAACATGGTGGCAAACGAAATGTTCTTGGACAGTGCTGTTACCCGCCCGTCAATCGTGTCTCACGCCAAGCAGTTGGGATATACTCCACAGTCAGCACGAGCCGCTACTGCCACCCTGACTGTGCCGTTGAGTGGAGTTGCTGCTACCACAAACACCTATCTGTCTCGCGGAAGTGAATTTATTGGAACCGATGACGAAGGAACCCAATACAAGTTTGTGCTGCTAGACAATGTATACGCAAACACCGAAACTGATGCGTTTGAAAATATTGATGTATACGAAGGCAGCATTCGCAGAGTAAGTTACATCTACGACCGAAACAAGAAGGACTTCTCTGTTCTGCTGATTCCCAACGATAAGATTGACACCACAACCATTCGTGTTCGTGTTCAAGCATCCGTGACCGACACTACAGGTGCTTCTGATGTGTGGAGTGAAGCCACTTCGTATATTAACCTGACCCCCACCTCCAAAGTGTTTTTCTTGCAGGAAAAAGAGAAGGGGCTATACGAACTGTATTTTGGCGACGACTTCTTGGGGAAGCAGCCCGCTACAGGAAATCTTGTTTCCATCGAATATTTGGAAACTAACGGAGCGGTTGCTAACGGAATAGAATCGTTTTCTAGCAATGTAGCAAATTTGGGAACTCCCCAAGCAGCAGAGCCGTCTTCAGGCGGTGCTGATGCTGAAGCGTCCACTCGTATCAAGTTCATGGCTCCCAAGTACTACAAGTCACAAAACCGAGCAGTGACCGAAGGCGATTACATCACAGCAGTAAACAAATACTACACCAATGCTGCCTCGGTGTATGTGTATGGTGGAGAAACTACAACGCCTCCACAATATGGAAAGGTGTTTATTGCCATCAAGCCACAGTCGGGTTCTGCTCTGTCAGACAGCGAAAAGCAGAGTTTGGTTAGAACACTTCGTGAGAACGCATCTGTGATGACAATCATTCCAGAAATAGTTGATACAGACTATCTTGACTTGGTAGTGGATTCCAAAATCACATACAACCAGTCTGCTCTAAATATAACACCTGGAACGCTTAAAGCACTTGTGGTGTCATATGTGTACTCCTTCTCTAACTTGACTCTAAATTCGTTTGGTTCAAATTTTTATTATTCTCAACTTATCCGTGGTATCAGCAATCTACACCCATCAATTTTGAGCAACCAAACAAAAATAATGTTGAGAAAGACAGTTGAGGTTGGCAGAATCATAGAATCAAAAGGAATCTATATTGATTTCTCTAATTCCATTTATCATCCCCATGAAAATCACAGTGAAATCGTGGTGTCATCAAACATGTTCCCACATAAAAATATGGACGGAAATACTGTATACAACTGTATATTAGAAGACGATGGGAACGGAAATTTGAATGTGGTTAAATATAATACCCACATGGAAAAAGAAATTATTATGTCTTCCGTTGGAAGTGTAGATTATGCCAAAGGAATAGTCAGAATGGGTTATAAGTTTGTTCCGCAGATATCTTCCAATCTTGTTTATGGAATAACTATAACTGTAAAACCAGAGAATCAGGATTTGTTTGTTCGTGAAAATAAAATTATTCGTGTAAACAGAGGCTATTCTGATTCTGTTTCTGTTTCTCTAACGACAGAATCAATTTCTCGTGAAAGTTCTAACACATAATTCATATGGTTGATATAAAGAACATAGTATTGAATACTCCTGTTGAAACGCTAGAGCGTTTGTTGTCTCCGTTTATAGAAGAACAGTTTCCTTCTTTCATGCGTAGAGACTATAGAAAACTAGTTCTCTTTATCAAAGCGTATTATGAGTGGATGGAGCAGAGAGATAACCCTGGATTTGTTTTGTCTCGTTTGGATACCATCTATGATATTGATCGTAGTTTGGAAGAATTTTACAATCACTTCAAAGTAACATATTTGGATGGGTTTCCAGATATTTTGGCAACAAATACAAGCGGAAACAAACCAAATAAGAATACTCTCTTAAAGCATATACGCGACTTCTACGGTAACAAGGGAACCGAAAACGCCTATAAATTTTTGTTCAGAGTTTTGTATGATAGTGATGTAGAGTTCTATTATCCAAAAGAAGATGTACTAAAAACATCAGATGGTAGGTGGGTTGAAAATGTTTCCATAAAAACAACATCTTCTAATGGTTCCGTTCTGTTTAACGCTAGAGGAACAACTGTATACCAGTATATCGGAAACGCTCTTGTTGCATCTGCTGATATCGACAGCGTTGTGCAGTACAATCAAAACGGATACGAGATTACAGAATTTTTCTTGAAAAATTTGATTGGAAATTTTGTTAGTACTGATCCAATCGTTTTACTGATTAACGGAGAGCAGTATACTGAAAATTTGTACAGCGTGCTTTCTGAATTTTTCATCGAAACCCCTGGAAAAAACTTTAGAGTCGGTGATGAAGTTTTTATCACAGATGAAAAGGGAACTGGTTTTTCTGCGTTTATTGAACAGACAGGTCTTGGTGGAACCATAAAGAAAATAGGCGTAAAAAACTCAGGCATCAACTATTTCAACACGGTTACGGTATCGTTTATAAGTGAAACAGGAGATTTGAGTTCTGCTGTTGTATTTGCTTCTCCTACTGCGATAACCCGATACCCTGGATTTTATACAAACAATAGCGGAAAATTGTCATCTACCAAAAAGATACAGGACGGAAATTATTATCAAGATTTTTCTTATGTTTTAAAAACAGCAGTAAGTCTTGACACCTATTTTCAAATTTTGAAAGAATTGGTTCACCCTGCTGGAACGCGAATGTTCGGGTCTATTTTGGTCAAAGATGTGTTGCAAAATGAACCAAACACATCTGTTCAAGGCACAGTTTTCCGAAACCCAATAGTCGGCAATTACACGCCATACGCTCTTCGCACATTCACCAATCTTCGCAACTCGACATTCTTGCCGAATCAAGTTGTTGGTGCAACTCTTCAGGTGTGGTTGAGCACATACAATATCAATGGTGGTATTAGTGCTGGATTGACTGCAAATTGGGGTTACATTTTGCAAAATGGAACGATTGGATCAGACCCAGGTGGCAGAAGTGTAACCGTTGAAGATATTTTTGGTGTAAAGGATTGGATTAGTTTGGTTGGTGGACACACTTTTTCTCATGTGAATCTTTATCCCAATTCTAATGTTTGGTTGACTCCACATTTCAAGAAAGAAGCAATAAACACACACGCTTCTATAAATTTTAGACCAGTACAATACAACTTTAGTGGACCATCACAGTTTAGTTCTCTGTGTTCTCATGGGTTTAGTGGACCGACTATGGGGCGTTTGGGTCTTACAGCATCTATTTCTTATTTTGCTGTAGTAAAACCAAACAGACTGACTACCGCAAATAATTATGGAGCGTATCAGACTGGTAATGTGTTGCTTGCTGACCACGGTGCTTGGGGTGGTTTGTTTTTTGGAGTGACAGGAAGCGGAAACAGTTTAAAAGATCCAAAGGTTTTTGCGTATGTTTATGCGTCCGCTTCTGCAATATCTGGTGTTTCTGGTAGCATAGGAACAACTGGTGATTGGAAAATAGTTTCTAACACACACAGTATAGGTTCTGGAAATTCTGGACCATTTTCTTTGTTCTTGAACGGTGTGTGCTTGGGAACTGTTTCACAGGCTTTAGCAAAAAACAACAGTAGCGCAACCGCAACACTAATGATAGGTGTTGCAAAGAACGACTCTTTAAACGGAGCATTTGACGGAGAATTAGCAGAGATAATTGCGTATCAAGGCGATGTTGGAGAAATCAACCGACAAAAAGTAGAGGGGTATCTTGCTCACAAGTACGGGCTTGCAGCCAACCTGCCGTCCACCCATCCGTACAAAACCACACCTCCTGGCGGCTCGTATGGCAGCGGAAAATGGTACGGAAACACAGGCGACTTTTATCCTAGTGGCTACAATCCGTATATTGGCTCAACCGCAGAAGTGGGAATAAACGGAACCACTGCTCCTCTTGGTTCTGGATTCTTTTATACTCAACTTGGTTATACTTACACGGTTTGTGATGAGTTTGGCGTGACTGCACACAACCCTATTGGTGCTCCTCTAGGCAGCACAGCCGCTTGGTTTAGAGGCAGAGAAACCAACTTGTCTCCTGAAGGTATGCGTGGGCTTGTGTTGTGGCTCAAGCCTGAAAATATTGGTGTTTGTGGTTCTGTGGCGAATGGTGTCAGCGTTGATGTGTGGAGAGACGCATCACCATCAGGCAACGATGCCATGCCACCCACATGGGACAAGTGGAACGGTGTCGCGCACATTACGCATACTGCAACTACAATCAGTGGCTGGACAAGACAGGTATATGACAATACAAATCCTGTCACAAAGATAGCGTTTGTGTTTAATGGTCTGTGTGGGGGATTCACACAGGGTAGACGCTGTAAGGTTGGTTTGAATACTGCTTCAGATGTAACGACTGGCAATTATTATCCTGGAAATTGGGTGTATTCTCTCGGTCCAGTGGCAAGTGATACAACTGCCATACGAAGAGTCTATTACATAAACTTCGACAGTTCTGGCAACTATGAACAATCTAGTGAAATGTCTCCAACAATGGATGGATTCGATAATTCTGTGTTTGAAATGGAATATGTTGAGCCGAATTTGATTTGGAGAAAAGACGGCGTGGTAAAGCGTCAGAAGAATGTTGGTTACGGACAAACTTTTTATATGGATTCTGCTTTTTACTTGGAAACAGCAGACTCAAGCAGAACTGGCACATCAGTAACTATTACTGAACTATCATACAACGGCAACCCAGTAAATCCAACATTCACAGTATCTTCTGGAATGTCTGCCGTTAAATACGCAGGAGTCACCGTAGACAAACTTCGTCCAACCCTTCAAACCGCATCAGCCAGCGGTGCTACAGGTGTGTCTTTCAACGGCGGCTTGGTGTTCTCACCACAGACCACATATCGTGGGGTCAGCCTTGCAGCAGGCATCTGCATGGGATTCACCGCAGCAGGTAGTAGTGCTGAAAAACTAATGACAGGTCAACACATGTATCTGAAGCGTCCTCTAAAGATTACAGACGATGCAGATATTTTTGTGGTGTATCGAAGCACACTAGAAGGTTTAAGTTACGGTTACGGGCTGCTAGCGTCTCGTAATACCAATGTTGCATACGGAAACAACCTGCGACTTGACTCGGTGCTGTTCAACCGTTCTTACAACGCAGAAGACCGAAATCCGTCACTACAGAACTCTTCGTATTACACCATTCTGCCAAATGGAACTGTTCTGTATCCAGGTTCGTCGCTGCCTCCTGTCGGGCTTGTGGGTTTCCGTCCGCAGGGCGATGCTGTTGGAGCAGCACAGAATTTTATTGCTTATGACCCACACCTTTCAGGTGTGTGCATGGGAACCTGTATTGGTGAGGCTCGCCGCGATTCTAATAACAAGATTGAGTCGTTCTTGAACGGAGATATTGCCACAAACTCGTCTCCTGTGACTGGACGCAGAATTGTTTCCGTATCTGCTCCACCAACAGACGATTTCATAATAACAAAAAATCTTGCAGTTCATTTTGACGCAGGAAAAACTAATTCTACAAGTTCTTTTACAAACGCTTACGATAAAAACCTTTTGTCTCTTTCTTCATTAGTTTTGAAACAAACGCCTATAAGTGTCATTTATCCAAATCAGGTTTGGAGCACTGATGGTCCTGGTGGTTCGGTTGTGGATTTTGGAGGAGAAACATATGGAACCGAGGTAGTGTATAAAGTGAATTTGGGCACAGGAACAGACAGATCAGTTTATCTAAACAATTTTGGCGGAACAAGATGGGACACTTCTTCAAGCGGATTAAAATCCCGCACATGGACTTTTAGCGTTTTGGTAAAAAGAAGTGATGGAGCAGCAATTACATCTGCCTCTGTTGCCATGTATACTGGTTCTTCTTACGGACAAGATATCAGTATTGAACCAGCAACAAATATAACACCTGTTGGTAGCGACTGGTATCGGATTACAAGAACGCGAGTATTGAGTGACCCATATGTTCCTACTTTGGTTGGTCTTGCTTATTTCCAATCAGGAACAAACGAAATTTACATATCGCAAGCACAACTTTTACCGTTTGGTGATACTACAGATTTGTCTGGTATTGGCGGAAGAACCCTCGGGTCTTATCCATCAGGATATTCTATAAACGGTTCAATATCGAACAATTCTATCATTAGTTCTATAAATCCTTGGGGGTATGAAGAATTTGTTTGGGACACAAAAAATCACAACACACCAACCAAAACATCGTGGGCAAATGGTGGTTTTGATGTGGTTCCAAGGTTTACAGTAGATAACACTAAAACTTATAGATTCTCTATATGGGTAAATAGAAAAGTTCTTGGAACCGATGGACGATTTTATCTTGGAACTTATGGTAGAAATTCTGCTGGAACCAATGTTGGTTTGATACAGAGAATCTCGGGCGCAAACGATACCAATCCATATTTTGCATATCCAACACCACAAAGTAGTGCCTTTTCTGGAAAACAAAACCAATGGATATTAGTTGTTGGTCACATTCATCCCGCTGGAAGTGGTGTCGGTTCTGACCACCCTAATAGTGGATACTATGTTCGCTCTGGTAGTGGTTTGACCTACGCTTCATTAAGGCTAGCAAACAACAATGGTATGGGAGACTTTGTGTTCAGAACAGATACCCAAAATGTAGCATTTAGAACATATTTGTATTATTGCACAGATAATACTGTGGTTCAGCAAACGATGCGTCCACGAATTGATTTGGTTGACGGAACAGAACCAACAATAGAAGAGTTACTGAACAATCAAGACAGAACAATCTATGATGCAAGCCCAAACGGTAAAAATTTTGTGGCTACTAATTTCCCAATATGGTCATCAGAAAACCGTGGTGTTTTAACTTTTAGTGGTAGGAGAGATACTTTAAGTGCTGCCAATCTAAATGTTCCAAATCCAAACACCATGACATTTGAAGCGTGGATAAATCCAACATCTGTTCCATCAGGGATGTTCATGGGTTTTGGCGGTTTGCCATATTTTACAACTGATTACGGTAACAGTTATTTTCTTTCTTTAAACATATCAGGAAGACAGGTTGCTTATTCTAATATTGCATCTGGAAAAATTTTACCCAATTCATGGCATCATTTAGCAACAACTATAGAACCAAACGATGGTGGAGTGCTCATAAAATCGTATTACAACGGAGAATTGGTGGATACTCGTCGTGAAATCGGAAACCATGTTTTAGAAAGTGGTAATGTGTTTTGTTTAGGAGACAGATTCCCTTCTTCTGGGTGGTTCCCACCACACATGGACGGAGGAGATTATGCGTATAACGGTAAAATTTCAAACGCTAGGGTGTATTCTCGCACACTTACTCCAATTGAAATCAAGCAAAACTTCAACTCTTTGAGAAACAGATTCGGATTATAAGGAAGCACCAATGGCTGACGATACATTCCTTCCACAACAAGAAGACCTGTTTGCTGCTGGACCAGAACAGTTCAACCCTGTGGACATTATTTTGGGCAGAATTGGAGCCAATGTTAGTTCGGGTGCAACAGGCACAGGTGTAACAGGTTCGGCTGCGTGGATCACATCGCTTCAAACCAACACCCCATCGTATTCGTTCGGTGGCGTAATTAGTGAAATAATTGTGTTCGACCGTAAACTTCAAGAGGAAGAACGCCAACAGGTCTACGGATACCTGTCTCGTAAATACAACCTAGACTCCAAACTTCCTGATTCATACTACCTGTCACACCCAAGCACAAGCGAGTTAGGTTTAACATATTGGCAGATTGCTCACCACCCCAACTCTAAAGACCTGTCTACGATTCCTGATGGTTCAGAATTTGCAGGCATAAATATCACAGATTTTTTCAATATACCAGAACTCATATACAAGTCCAAAGACACCGTTCTTTCTAGCGGAATCACCCTTGCGGGCGATACATATGGATATCTTGGTGTTAGTGGTGCTACTGGCACATAAAGGGAGATCCAATGCCTGCTTATCTAAAAGCGTCAATTAAAAGATCATATGCCGAAGGCTTCCTTAACGAATTGGAACGCAACGATAATCAGTATTTTTTCTTTGTTGCTAAAACAACTGGATGGAGCGATGACAACTCTCCACCTGCTCCTGGAACTGCTCAATATCCAGATAGTGATGAAAATGAACGCGAGATAACTCGCAATATTATAGGATATAAAAAATTAAATCCTAAAAATATTTTGTTTGCTATTCCTCGGTATGAATGGACTAGTGGAACAGTATACGATCAGTACGATGACAGTATTGGTCTATTCGACACAGACGATCCACAGATTTTTTATGTTGTCACAGACGAAAACAATTTGTACAAGTGCTTGAGCCGCCCAACGATTGATGGAACATATAATGGACAGGGCAAACCGTCCACAGTTAAACCTTCAGGAACACTTACTGTACCAGTTACACTAAGTGATGGTTATGTTTGGAAATATTTGGCTACTGTTCGTTCTTCTGACCTACCTTACGAACTAACGGACTACATTCCAATTGATTTTGTTTCTAGCAGAGACGATACAGAAACCACTAATCAGTATGCTGTTCAGCAAACTGCTGTTTCTGGACAAATAACAAGATTGAACTTTATAACAAATGGTGGGGCCTCTGCCGCTGAATATAACGGCACAGAACTTGCTTTAGGAAATAAACCTATTCGTTTAGGCAGTTACACTACAGACGGTGGAATAAAACTTGTAAAAATATTGTCTAGTGATACTGGAAACATAACCGACCCAAATGTTTCAAAAACTGGTTACATTTTGCGAGTAGTGGAATCAACCACAAATCCACAAACCAACAATAACTACGGAATCATCACCGAAAGTGGATTGACTAATGGAGTGCCGTATTTTATAGTCAGAGACGACGCTATTGATTTTTCTGTGACCAACCCAACGCTAAACGGATTGGATTTTACTAAATTTCAAGTTCTGCCAAGAATTAGATTTTTTGGTGACGGCACAGGTGCTTATGCTTTCCCTGTAATGACAGGAAAAAAGATTACAGGAGTTCAACTTATAAATGGTGGCGAAGACTATACACAAGCAAGCGCGGCAGTAACAACATCAATTGCAACACAACCAACAAAAATCCACCCAACAATAACACCAGTTCTGTCTCCTAAAGGTGGTCACGGTAGCAATATTTTGAAAGAGTTGAATGCAAAAGATGTCATAATTATTGTTGAGGTTTTGGAAGACGATGAGGACAAGTTTATTGGCGGTGGATCGTATCGTCAAATTGGCATAATAAAAAATCCAATACTTAACGACTCTTCTAGTTCGATTGCTGGTGCTCAATCTGAATATTACAGAGATGTTTCTTTGTTATACGAAGGAACTGAAACGACTAGAGATTTAGATACTTGGAAAATAAATGGTTTTGATGGTTCTTCTAAAAATTTTATATTAGGAACCGAATCTTCCGTTGGTGCAAAAATATCTCAATTGAAGTCTGTATCTACTTTGAACAGTGAGCGTAGGCTTGTAATCAAGGTAAAAAATATTGGTGGTAATTTCGTAACATATCAAACTAGACCAAACGATTTTATTGTGAATGTTGGAAACCCAACAACAGCATCTAATTTCATAGTTGGAGAAGTTGTAACTCAAAACATACCAGCAGGAACGGTAGTCAATTACGGTGGTTTGTCATATGGGTATGCCATAGAGGCAAGCGGATTATTGGTTAAAAGAGACGCAGCCAATCTAATAATAAGAACCAACAAAAACGCTTTTGTTGCTGGAACACAAGCCATAGTTGGAACCGTGAGTGGTGCTAGTGCAGCACCATCATCTATTACTCCTCTTTATGGTGAATATGCTTGGATTTATGACAACAACAGAAAAACATTCATCAATGAAAGCGGAGTATACGATTTATTCAAAGTGGTGGAAGTTGGTTCTCCGTATTTTGACCTGAATGAAACTCCTGCTTATACAGGGCTAACAGTTTTGGAACTAGGAACAAGCATAAGTGGTGTAACTGGTGGACTAGACATTACATCTGCGGAATTAACCCCCAATTCATATTTCAATGGAGATTTTATTCAGCAGGGATTGAGCGGAGACGCTATTGGGAATTACGCAAACGGCACGGTGTATCATTGGGAATTTATAAATTCGTCCTATGGAAAACTGTATGTGACCGATGTGTTTGGCTCGTTCAGAAGCGTTGCCAATAATGGACTGACAGGAAGCACTTTGGGGGTACATATAGTAACATCTGTGACCCCACCCGAGATTGATCCTGCTTCTGGCGAAATCATATACATAAACAATATACGCCCAATCTCAAGAGTAAAAGGTCAATCTGAAGAGTTCCGCCTGCGACTAGGCTTCTAAAGAGGAAACAATGGCTTACGATCCAAGTATCTTCAATATTAACCCGTACTACGACGACTACGATCCTGCCAAGTCTTTTCTCCGAGTGCTGTTCAAGCCTGGATACGCCGTTCAGGCTCGTGAACTGACCCAAATTCAGTCTATTCTACAGGATCAGGTGTCCAAGGTTGGAGATCACCTGTTCAAAGACGGTTCTCGTATTGTTGGTGGGGCTATAAGTGTTCGAAACACCAACTATCTTATGGTGCAACCCAACACTAATGGACTGACCAATATTACGGATTATTCTTTTGTTTTGGGTAGCACAATAAAATTTGGACAGGGTGCTTCTGCGGCACAGCCTGAAGGGCGAGTAGTCCACTATATTGAACCAGACTCCACAGACGGTAAATTGGTGTTGGTTGTGGACTTTATCTCTGGTGCTAGTTTTGACACATCCACACCTGTAACTCTTACAACATCTTCTGATACACCAACAGACTACACTCTTACTCCTGTACCAGAAATATGGGCAAATGGTCGTTGCAAGTTGGTTTCTGTGGACGATGGAATTTTTTATGTTGACGGATTCTTTGCCCGCAATCATTCCCAATATTTTGTTCCAGGAAGAACACTTGAAAACGCAACCTACAATAGCCGTAGAGATTTTGAGTACGGAGTAGCATTCGCAGATTTGACAACCAAAGTCGGTTTAGCAATTACTCGTGACTCTGTAACAGAAAGCGAAGATTCAAGTTTACGAGATCCTGCAATTGGTTCTTATAACTATAACGCTCCAGGTGCTGACCGTTTTAAAATTGATTTAAGCCTAGAACAACGCCGCACTGGAGAGGACACAGACGATTTTGTTGAATTGCTTCGATTTGAAAATGGAAAAATTACTAGAAAAGTTGAACGAATTACATATGGCGAAATTGAAAAAACCTTGTCTCGTAGAACATACGATGAATCTGGTTCATATGTAGTTAATCCATTTGACATAAAAATTAGTTTGAGTGGACCTACACTAAACTATACTCTTAGTTCTGGTAAAGCATATATTCAGGGATATGAAATTGAAACTCAATATCCACAAACAATTTCTGTTCCTGCTGCAAGAACCACAACCACAGAGAATTTGAATTTTCCGTTTGCGATTGGTAATTGGATCGGTGTTTGTGCTGGTTTTGGTGCAGAAGGAATCACTGCTTGGGGAAGCACATTTAGCAGTTTACTAGGAACCACTTTGAATAGTGGATCTGTTGATGTTTATTTTAGAAATGCTTCAAATGCAGTGGTAGGACAGGCAAAAGTTCATGGACTCATTCCTTTTGGTTTTGCTTCTACTTCTGGTTTGACTGCTCGCGCCGTTTATAAGATGTATCTTTATGGAATTTCTAGTGGTTCCACTATTGCAGGAGCATCAAGTGCTGTTTTGATGCCGCATGGTTTTGGACTCGGTAGTGGAAGAACTCTTGCTGTGTTTGGGCTTACTTTGTCTAGCACTGGAGTGACATTAAACGGAAGCAACGACATGTCTTTGCTTTATGATGTTAGACCTGGATATGCAGTTGCAGGTTTTAGTGCAGCACAGTTCTATAGCAAAGTTGTAAGCGATCCAATAAACATAACTGAAATATCCACATATAATGCTGCCAATCCCATAACATATCAAGTAACCAAATCAAATTTTGGTGGTATTTTTTCTGCTCAATCCAATACAGCCGTAAAATTCCCATCCCAATATACTAATGGAACCATAAATCCATCAGATGTACAACAAGTAGTCTTGCTGTCTACTGGTTTGACTGGAACAACCGCATTTGCTTACAGCCCAGGTCACGAACCATCAACTACTGGTATAACTCTTTCTTCTGATATAAATGGATCAATATTGAGGCTGCAAATTCCTGGAAACAGACATCCTGCTGGTTACACACAAGGTCTAGTCAGAATGAGTGTTCCATTATTCTATGATTTGGACAATTCTGCTCTAACTTCTTTTGCTTCTTCTAACATAAGAACAAAACACTCGACTAGACAACAGGCTACTATAATTAGTATTCAGGCAGACCCGTCTAGAAACAATAGAAAATTTATTCAACTTCCACACTGGGATGTTTACTCTATTATTGGTATAACTTTTACTTCAAATATTTCTGGCTCAACACCAACACCAGCCACTTCTTGGTTTGAGTTGGATGATGGACAAAGAGAAGCAAGTTATGAATATTCTAGACTTTATGTTAAACCACAAAGAGATGTGGATGCTGGCAATGGAACTTATGAAGTGCTATATGATTACTTTGCACATCGTGGTTTGACTATGGCTCCATTTGTTGGTTCTAACTCATATATTGGTGTGACATACAGCCACATACCTCTTTACACAAACACAAGAACAGGAAAAACTGTTCCGTTGGCTAACTGTTTGGATTTCCGTCACTCTGGTCCAACTCTAGATCATCCTGTATTGAAACCATATGGTGCTTATGAGTTCCCATCTGCTTTAGCAAACACAAGAGTTTCTTACTCGCACTATCTTCCAAGAATAGACAAGATCAAAGTTAAAGCCGATCCCAATACTGGTTCTCCTCTGTTTACAGTAGATCAAGGAATTCCAGATTTGGTTCCAGTTGCTCCACCAGACAGCGAAGACGCACTCACACTCTATACTGTTTTGGTTCCTGCTTATACTCATAAAGAATCTGATGTTGTTGTTACGGCACACGAAAACCGCAGATACACAATGTCTGATATTGGAAAGATTGAAAGACGAGTCGATGATGTTGAAACATACGCTTCATTGTCTATATCAGAAACAGAATTGGAAAGTAAACAACTGATAAACCTTGCTCGTGCTCTTGGATATACACAAACAATTGAGCCTCTAAAAACATCTATGTTTGTTGATGAGTTTGTGGGTCACAACTCTGGAGATGTTGTTTCAGACGAGCATATCTGTTCTGTGGATTATGAATATGGAGAACTCCGTCCGTTCTTTAGTTCTTCTCAAATAGAACTTACATCTCTTGCTAACGATCCCAACACAGCAGTCTCTATGGACGGTATTTGTACACTTGCGTACAATAATGTTGTTTGTGTTGAAAATTTGGGATACAGTACAACAGTTAAACCAAACCCAACCAACACAACAAATTGGCTTGGTTTCTTGAATCTGTCCAGATCCATAGACACTCGGTGGGACACTTCATATCGACCATTAGTGAAAACTAATACTTTGGGAGAAAACGATAACTGGATTTCTTCAGACGCTAGAGATTCTCGTGGGTTCGGAACACAATGGAACGATTGGGAAAGTTTGTGGACAGGAATTGAAATACGAGAAGAAGATAGTGATTCGATTCAAAGAGCAATTCTTGAATTGCCTCGTTCTGCCGTTCCTTCTGCTGTTGCTGGAGTTGATTCTGGAAATCCGTCTATAGGTGTTAATCGAAGAATAGATTCTACTATAACTGAAAAGATGATGTCGTATGTGAAATCCAAGCGACTGAAGAATAGAATAAAGAAAGTCTCGGCTAATAGAACTGTTGATAATAGTGTTCTTCCTTATATCCAAGGACAATCTATCAGCATTACTGCACATGGATTGAAACCAAATACGACAGGGCTTTCTATTTTCTTTGATGGTGTTGTTTTGGCTTCTGGTTTGTCTAGTTCTTCTGATGGAACTTTGATCGCAACTTTTACTATTCCACCGTCAACATTTACAGTTGGCGAAAAGTTAGTCAGAGTAAGCGATTCGTTTGATCCTCAAAGTGCATCAACAGCAGCAGATGCAATATTCTATTCAACTGGAACATTTCAGCAAAGAGATTCTGGATCATACTCTACTCGTCCTCCAGTATTGAGAAGACAGAGTGTTTCCAGTAATGGAATAATAAAAACACCATTTAACCGTGAAGTTTCGTATGATAGTATTCCCGACACAGTAGAAAACAACCAATGGTCAGATCCTCTGTGTCAAACATTCATAGTGGACAAGAAGGCTTATCCAGATGGATTGTTCTTGAGTAGTATTGATTTGTATTTTGCTAAATCTGATCCTCTTCTACCAGTTACCGTTCAAATAAGACCAACAGTTAATGGATATCCTTCGCCTTCTGTTTCTCTTCCGTTTACAACAGTAACAAAGAGAGCATCTGAAGTTATAGTGAACTCCAACAATGGCAACCCTCTTCCCACAAATTTTGCATTTACAAGCCCAGTTTATCTTGAACCTGGAGAGTATGCGATTGCTGTAATTACAAACAGCGGAAAATACGAGTTGTATGCTTCTGCTGCCTCTATTAACACTCTTGCTGGTGGACGAGCAGGTAATGTTTCTAATGTTGGAACTCTTTATGTGCCACAAAACACAAGCACATGGGTGATAAACAACAATATAGATGTTGCATTCAGGATAAATCGTTGCAATTTTACTTCGTCTTCTGGATCGCTGCCATACAACGGTTCAAACTGGGCGGGAGCAGCAGAAATTATAAAAATATCCAACACCGAAATAATTCCTGTTGGGTGTTCTGTAACTAGAAGGATTGGAACAGATTTGGTATTAAACAACCAAAATTCTTATTTCTCAACTCCTAAATCCTCTTCTCCTATAGTTTATACCTTGACGAGAGGAACTAATACTGCTGTGTCGCCAGTTATAGATGTTGGAACATTCTGTGGAATAGCAGTTGATATGTTTATCAGTCCTATACCTTCAACCACTTCTGCTTATTCTACATCTTCTTATGTTTCTCGTTCTGTTGTGTTGCCCACAGATGCCACATCTCAAGGAGTATTTGTGTTTACAAACGCTTTGGTTCCAACTGGAGCAACAGTAAACATGTATTGCAAATATTCAACTAACGGAGAAAGTGGACTGTATCAATCGCCTTGGAGGCTTATGAGTCCTTTGGGTGCTACATTCACAAGTGCAACAGAGAATGATTTCCGAGAGGCAATTTACGGTATCCGTGGATTTACATCGTCCACTACCAATTTGGCAAACAACATTAGTGCCTATCAGATCAAAGCAGAGTTTTTGGCTCCAAGTGGAGCAGATTACAGCAAAACACCTGCTTTAAAGAATATTCGCGTGGTTACATGGAGATAATATGAGTAAATATATTCGTGATCCTAATACGGGGGCATTATATCTAAAAAATAAAGAAGCCCTAGCCCAAAGGGCACACGAAGAAACGGTGAATATAAATTTACACCATTTACAAGAACAGATAAATACATTGACGGCACGGATAAGTGAACTAGAAACTCTTATAAGCACAGGACACAAATGGCAGCAAGCACAGGCCCAGACATAAGCACATACGCCATTCCTGAAGTGGCACTTGGCGACACCTTCAACACTTGGAGGGATGTTACCAATACAAGCATTTATAAATTGAATAAAATGCGTGTGTACGATGGAGTTTCGTCTTCATCTATCAGTATGTCTGTTGCTGGAGGTGGAACTCTTTCCGCTGATATTGCAGACAATGTTGATAAAGGCGTTAGTTTTATGCAACCTGTGGTGTTTCAGAGTGGTGTCACTTTTAATGGTGATGTTACATTCAACGCTTCCACATTTACCGTAAACGCCAACATAGTAACCATTGATGATTACGCTCTGATTCTTGGAAACACTGCTTCTGGTTCAAGTGATACTAAAATAAATCAAGCAGGTGGTGGTGGACTTCTGATTGACCGTGGTGGAAGCGGAAACACCGCAGAGTGGCTATGGCTACCACAAAGCATTCATGGCGTGACTGGCATGTGGCAAGCCAATGCCAATATTGGTATTAGTGGATCTACTTTTGGAATTTACGCAAGTGGTGCTGGTGTGCTACCAGTTCACGGTACTGGAATTCGTTTAGATGGTGGAAGCACAACCGACCACGGGCTACTAATAGAACTTACATCAACTGGTGCTGCTGGAATCACATCCAATAGGTCAATTCAGTTTGAACGATATTCTCCCAGTGGTGTGACATTGTTTATGGAAGTTCTCAGCGGAAGCACATATGGTGCTCGTCCGTTTGTGAATATCTCTGATGGAGCCAATCGAAAAACTATTTTTCAGAGCGGACACCCGTTTCAATTTGGTCAGGCAGTAAGATTTGATGGAGCGGTTTACCAGTTAGCACAGGGAAACAATCCTGATAACGCAGAAGTTGTTGGAATTGTATCCAAAGTGATAAATGGAAACGAGTTTGAAATAACTTTCTTGGGTGAAATTTTTGGTGATTTTAGCGGTGCTCTTGTTGGTGGTGTAACAACACTTTCATCTGGTAAAACATACTATCTTGCACCTGATTCTGCTGGTAAAATCACAGCCACACAACCAGTAACTCCTGGACAGATACACAAGGCACTTATGGTTTCTACTGGAACCAATTCTGCTGTTGTTCTTCCTTTTACTGGTGGTGTGTTGCAGAGTCCTATTCAGATATCGTCTTCGTCTTCTGTTTCTACTAGAATCTCGCAGTTGAACAGATTTGTTCCTGGAGATGTTGTTAGATTTAAGGCATATCCTGGACCTGGAATAACTCTTCAGTATTGGTTGCCATCACTAGGAGCAACCGCACAACAATATTTTTCGGATGGCATTTATGTAAAAGCACAAGCCAACACACCAGAAGAAGCAGAGGTGGCTGGAATGGTTGTGGCTGTTGGTGCAAGTGGTGAAGTAAATGCTTCGTTTGATGTGCTGATGGACGGATTTTTCAATCTGCCTAGTTTGCCGTATGGTTCTCCTCTTACTCCTGGAAGCGTTTATTTCCTTGGTACAAATTGTGTTGGTACAAGTGGATCTTTTGAAAGTTTGGTCAGTCCGCTATCAACTTCGCCAGCGTCAACAGAAGGACAGGTAAGAAAGCCACTGTTCATGGCCACATCTTCTGTTGGTGGATACTTGTTCTCGTATCGCGGAGATGTTCGTGGTGCTGCAACTGGAATTAGTTTTGCAAATCTAGACTTTTTCTTGATTCAGAATATTTTAGATGGTGTTAGTGGAGATTTAAGACTCGGTGTGTACAACGGTATACAATACGGTCGTGAGGTTATGCGTTTTGCTGCTGGTCAAAGTGGATTTGCCACAAGTGTTGGTGTAACTGGAAATGTTGGTATAGGTGGAGGATGGTCAGCACTAAATTCTGGCGCAAATGGAAATCGGATACTTTCGCAGTTGGATGTTCGTGGAGATGTTCGTGTTGGTGTTACTTTAGATAGTCTTGCTACACCACAGGGTCGTGATCTTATAATTTCTAGATATACCACAGATGACATTTTATCAAATGGTTTAACTGCTGCTACATTTAATGTGGTTGGAACTAGATGGGGTAGTTCTAGTCTTGCAATAGGTCATAGTGTTCGTTCTGGTTTGAATTCAGATTCTTGGATTAGCAGTAATCCTGTAACCGTAGCCAAGAGTGCATTGGTTGTTGGTGTAAGTGGAAGTGACCCTGCATTGGTTTGGAAAACTGCTCCATCTGGTGCAGTTGCTCTTGGTAACACGGTTACTATGACTGACCGATTTAGCGTTGTTGGAAATACTGCTTCTTTTTCTAACATTAGTATTGTTGGAAATACTGCTTCTTTTTCTAGAGTTGTGACACTGGCTGGAGCAACTTCAAGTGCAATTATTAGTTGTGCTACTGCTCCAACAGAAGGACAACATTTAACAAATAAAACTTATGTGGATAGTAATAGATTTGTTGCTGGAATGGTTGTTTATATGGCAGCAGGACAAGGCGCACCCGCAAACTTTTCTATGACTCTTCCTGCTGGAAGTTATAAGTATCATGTGCAACAAGACGGCAGAGTCAGCACAAATAAAGATGCGGCTGCTACCACGATAAGTGTAAGCACCTCTTGGAACGGAACTGTGGCATCAATAACTCAAAGTTTTCAAGAGTCTACAAGTGGTGGCGGTTGCGGTTGTGGAACATCCATGTTGTCTTCTGCCAGTGTTTCGGCAGTTTCTAATGCGTTTACTTTATCATCGGCAACAACTGCAACTTTTACATGGACTGCTTATACTGGATGGAATGCTTATGGTTCTTGGAAAGTTATGGTAATTAGAACAGCATAACCAAAAATACTTTTTATAAAATAATTTCAAGGAACACAAATGGCATCATCACTCGTATTAACAGGTGGCGTATCAATAGCAAAGACTCTTAAAGAGAGCATTGTTTTGCCTGCTCACGGGTTTGCTGTTGGTGATGTGTTGCGATGGAACAATGGAACTCCTTCTTATGTGCGAGCAGTAGCCGATTCTGCTGTTAATGCAGAAGTTCTTGGAATTGTTAGTGCCAATACCGATGTTAATACATTCGAATTGACTTACGCTGGATATGTTGACCTTCCGCAATATGCTGGACTTTCATATCCTATACTGTTCCTGTCTGGAGTATGTGCTGGTGGTTTAACACACAATCCACCAAGTGCAGTTGGCACGGTAATTAAACCCGTAGTTTCTCGTCACCCAACATCTCAAGGATTTGTGATGCACAATTATTTGGGCACACAAATTGGTGGCTCGTCCACTATTGCAGTAGATGAGATTCAGCCTGTGGGCACAATCATGCCGTTTGCAGGCACAATGGTTCCTGAAACATGGTTGCGTTGTGATGGTGCAAGTTACGGAATTGGTTCGTATGCCGAACTGTATAGTAACCTGTTGTATTCATCAGGAGACAGAACTCCTATTTACGGGTATGTGGCTACTCTAACAGGAACCAATCTTAACAATTTTTCGGCTGGTGATGTACTACAATTTAAAAACAATACAAACGCGTGGTCTGGTGGGCTATACGATTCCAACGCAGAGATGATTGGAGTTATTCTATCGGTCACATCCACAACTGCTGTGGTTCAAACTCTCCCTGTTTATAATTCATCAGACAAAACTCTGTCTGTTCCTAGTATCATATTCAAAGCAGGAAGTGGCACATCAACTTCGACTGGAAATTCTCAGTATCGAGTTCTAAATTCTGCTGGAGTAATCAGAGGGTCAACTCCTGTTGCTACAGTTACTGGCATAGCAATAACACACTTCAACACACCCGATTTGCGTGGTCGTGTTGCATTAGGTGTGAATCAAACAACTCTTGCTGACCTTGAAGGTGATGCTACCAATCTATCTGCAATCAGCGGAATCTACCCGCTTGGTTCAGAAGGTGGCGAAGAGAAACACACACTCACAGAAGGCGAGTTGCCGTCTCATAGTCACGGAGTTGAAGCAAAAGATTTTGATGGGGGCAGTCCTAGCAGTACCTCTGGTAATACAAATCCAAATACTGGTCCGTCAGACCGTCCTTATGGTAGTGGTTCCAGTGCAGCAGATTTTAATAGAATAGTAAGAAGAACAAAGGTTGGAGAAACGAGAACCGCAGCAGGCGCGGATGCTGACACATCAGCACTTCAATTAGATGTGCTTGCTAGTGCTGTTTTGGTGATTGGTAACACTGGTGGTTCCTCTTCCCACAACAACATGCCACCGTATGTGGCACTTCAGTACATTATCAAAGCCAAGCCGTACACCCGTGCTGCTATTATTGACGGGGTTGATGTTCCGTACAACAATTTGTTGATTCGTTCCACCGATTCAGACACCTTAAAAACTGAATTGATGAGTGGGTTTAGTGGCGGCGATTTGGTGTTCTACACCAACAGCGGCGAAGCATCAAAACGCGGAACAGAGCGGATGCGAATCGAAGTTGGTGGAGAAGTTGGTATTGGAACAAACGCACCCAGTCAAAAACTTCATGTGTACGATGGAGCACTCCGAGTTGACCTTTTGTCTGGTACTAACTCTGCAATTTTGGCTGGTCCTGGAAGCAATTTGCAAATCAAGCACACTTCTGGAAATTCAAATCTTACAATGTATAACAGTAGTGGTGGAGGATTTATATTTTCCACATTCCAAAGTGGAACAGAAGGTGAAAGAATCCGAATCACTGGAGACGGAAGACTTGGAATAGGAAAAAATAATCCATCGGTAGCCCTTGATGTGGTTGGAGAAGTCCGCTCCTCTACAGCCACAACCAGTTCTTCTGATGGAAGCACATTGGTCACAAAAAGTTATATTGACACTTTAAACACCACATACAACAACAAATTCAGCACGCGATATGTATTCTTGAATGCTGGAGGACACCAACCAGGAGTGCCAGCAAACACTTGGTTCAAACTTTCTGATTACGGTGTTCCTGTTGGATCTAGAATCATTAGAGTTCTTCTTGGAATTCACACTGGACAGGGACCAGATTACGCTTATGGGTACTCTAGACGAACAAATGGAAATATTTTATGTGATCGTAGAGTACTGGTGGGTGCTGCTGCATTGGCTAGCGGTGACAATGCAGGAACATTTGGAATTGGAGAAATTCCTATTGCGGGCTATTTTGGATTTAATGAGGACACAGAGATATATTTGCTTGGAAACAGTTTCTGGTTTGGTATTGATGGATATTGGACAGGATAATTGTATCGGTGTAGTCACCCACACGGAAAACACATAAATAACCACACATGACCAACTTCTCTCCAATCCCGTTCCCAAGCAATACGCCACTGCAAAATCTAAAGATTGTTGCAACGGATAAAACTATCTACATTGCTCCAGGGTGGACAGGATCGGCAGGCAAGACAGGCTCGGCAGGTTCGTGGACAGGTCAAACCCTCGGAAACGACACCACAGGTGACGGCACAATAGGCAAGCCCTTTGCCACCCTGAAGAAAGCGTGGGAA
>Ga0129333_10001020_pt1 | contig 24802 bp, 71 predicted proteins | sample CPB6_08_DNA_FD_94474 | JGI IMG/M metagenome (GOLD analysis project Ga0129333, IMG submission 94474) | Freshwater to marine salinity gradient microbial communities from Chesapeake Bay, USA - CPBay_Sum_0.6_0.8_DNA | ecosystem: Environmental > Aquatic > Marine > Coastal | place: USA: Chesapeake...
AAGATCTTTAATAAGAAGAGTGCAATCGTTCTGATTGAGGAGAATTTCAAACCCACTTATACTGCTGAACTAGATTATAAGTCTCTTCAAGAAGGTCGCATTCATTTCCTACAACTTGTGGGTCTGAATAATCGGAGTTCTGATCTTGATGAAGAAAAGCGGAACATTGTTTCCAATCTGATTGAGAGTGCTCTTAAAAAGTGAACATGACTGATTGGGAATCCCTAGAGAAAACCTGGGGATTCCTTTTTAAAGAAGGGCCACTTGGAAAAATCTATAGTACAGCGATTAGAGAGAATCCAACTGTGGAATATTGTGAGTGCGTATGAAAAGTTTCAAGGATTGATTCAAAAATGATTGACTATGATAATATCATTACAAAAGAACTTATATACTATACCATAACTGATGATTATGTAACTGCAAACTGGTCTAAATCGCCAACAGAATTAGAATCTATTTCTATAAAATCCTTAAATAGAACTACTCATCATAACCTTGTTCTCAATAAACACTCATCCGAATCAACAATCTTAAGAAGTAAAGCATTTTTGAAATTTGAAGAGATGATAGTAAATGGATGATTATGTAACTGCATTTTGTTCTAAAACACCAACAGAATTAGAATCTATTTCTATAAAATCTTTTAACTGGACTACTCATCTCAATCTCATTTATAATAGACGCTCAAATGAATCAACACTCTTGAGAGGAAGAGCATTTTTGAAATTTGAAGACTTGATTCAGAAAAAATGAAAACCTATACATTTAAGAGTGGTGCAGTTTTAACAGAGCAAGAAGTGATTTCTCGTTTTTATTGGAGTTATTGGAAAAAATGGAAGTTGACTTTTCCAGATTTCAAAATTAGAGAAGACTTGTATCTTCTTTTTAGTGCTCTTGACAAATATAAGGATCTTACGAATAAAAATTAAACTTACCGAAAATGTATCTATTGACTCATTATGAAACCACATAAGAAAATGATCTATTCATACTTAAATAAATGTCTCCGAGAAGATTTTTGCAATGAACTAGATATTATTTTTGATTTAAAATCTGTTGGTTTTGATAGTTCAAATGTGACAAAATATTATGTCGGTGAACACACTAAATTATTTGTTAATGCTTGTTGTAAATTTCATAAACTTATTAAATGAAAAAACTTAAGAAATTGATTCTCAATCATTTACCTTTGTTTTTTACTGATTATCTTACTGGGGACACTAAAAATCCAGAAACTCTTGAGATTCTTTCGGAACGCAAAGAATGGGTAGTAAGATACAAGATTGCAGAAAATCCTCACACTTCAATAGAAACTCTTAAGAAACTCGCAACGGATCGTGATATGGATGTTCGTTATGCCTCAACACGAAATCCAAATGCAACTGAAGAAGTTCTCTTAAGTAGAATGGCTTATATTTCTTTTTATAAAGGAAAACTTAAGAGATTATCTTATTTGTGACGTTTCCCGAACCGGCACATCACCACTTGCATAACCTAGATAAAAGTGTTAAAATGACTTTGTTTGAATGATTGACACATCAATGTTTCCATATTCTTCATTTCCAATTCGTTTAGAATATGAGGATAAATCGGGAAAAATCGTGGCCTTTTTTAGTTGTGAAGATCATCTAACAACTCATTTGGAACGACACAAACTGAATAAGAAAAAAGTGGTCATTCTTCGTCGTCCAGATGATTGGATTGATCTAACTCCAATTTCCACACCAGAACCATCAAGACCATCAAAAAAGGTTAAAGTCACCACAAAAAGAAAACCTCGTAAAAAGAAAAACTAATGGCACTATCTTCTGCTACTTTGGATCATCTCCTAGAATCAGAGTCTCATCTTCGTGCTGCGATTAAATCAGCAAGTTCTAACGAATCTCCGAATATTATTTTTATGCTCTCTAAGATTCTTTCTGAAATTGAGCAAGTGAAGAAATTTGAGAATCTAATGGATATGTTGGATAAACAAACAAAAGACGGCAACAACGGAACCTTCAAATTCTTCTAAAAATGACTAAAGAACTGCTTGACCGAATCTTTAAGATTCAAAATCAAATCAATGAAGTGACAAAAACAAAATACAAAAATATGGATCAAGGAATGTTTCTTCATCAAGAAGATCCAAATGAATATTGGCGAGACAATTCATATTGGAACGAAGAAGATGATGTGTATTCCTTCTCATTTTCTTCTAATGGGGATCACAAAGGAACTCTTCCTCCAGATTGCGAACGTAAGATTCTGAAAATTCTTAATTCTTATAAAAATTAAGAAATGTTACAATGATATTTGTTGAAATGCTGACAATTCAGCTACATATGTTAGACTATTGTAACATTAAAACCTAATTATGACTTATTCACTAGGAAAAAAAGAAGATCTCTCATCAGAACAATGGAAAGAAATGTTTGCATTAAAGAACGCAATTAGTGAACGTCCAGAAACAGTGATTCCAGAGATGATGGAGAGGTTCACTGCTTATCTGGTTCAAAGTCTTCGTCAACGAGGAGGGTGAATGAAGGAACCGATTTATGTGACCACAGAAGAACGAAAACTGATTTTTAATTCCATTCGGTATTGGCAAATGTACAAAACTCTTTATGATGGCAAAGAATATGAACTTTGTCAGAATTTACTCAATCATCTTTATGATTCAGTCTACACACAACAAAAAGAACAAACCACTTGAAATTTCAGGAGTCTAATGCAAAAGTTTCTTTATATCGTAGAGTTCTTCGTTCCAGCTAGTTTCTCGGACGGTGGAATGCTCACTGTAATCGCAGAAAACGATGAAGAGTGTTTTGATCTAATTGCAGAATGGGACAATGAAAAATGGACCCAATATTATGGAAAACTTCGTGAAAACATTCTAAAAGCATCACGTTTTGCTCTTCTAGAAAATGAAGAGTCTCGTATCGTAGAAACCTTTACTCTGGATTGAAAATGAATCTTACTGAAAATCAACAACTCGTAACTGAACTGAAAACTAAGATTGAAGAACAACAAAAAGAAATTGAGAATCTTCAAGAACAAATTATTCTTCTTTCTTATGTAAAGATGTATGATGTTTGAAGAGGGAAAGAAAGTTTCTTATCTTTCAATGCAAGGAATTATTGATTTTGTTTGCAATAATTATCTTGTCATTTCCCTAGATAGTGCAAAAACTAGAAGTCCAGCAAGACTTCTAGTTTATCGTAAGAATTATTCTTTGATTTCAGAACTAAAAATATAAAAAAGGAGGGTATTCCCCTCCATAAAATATTTTATTATATCTTATTTTGAACTCACAAATTCATTAATTTTGTTTGCTAATTTCTCGATTTCTTCAAATGAAGGAAACTTTGGATAGTCCATTTTTATAGTATTGTCTAGATTGTCATTCCATCGCTGAGCAATTTCCATTTCCGATGAAAATTGCGTTTCTACTAAACGTTCTGCTTGTCTAAAGATTTCAAAACGAAGTTCATAAGGTGTCATGGTTTTTACTCCGGTGTGTTGTGTGTAAAACCAACTTAATTGTTGGCTGATTTATTTATACGGATAAATAATCAAAAAAAGTAAGTTAAAATGAAGAGCTTTCAGCAGTTTCAAGAAGACACTAGCACATTTGCTCAGCAATATCGTGCTTATCTAAATTCCCCAGAAGAAAAACTTGCTGCGAGAAGACGAGAGGCTATGCAAAGAACTTCCTCATCCGCTGATGATTTTACCCGAAGAGCATTAGAAAATAAAAGACGAGCACAAGAAAGACACGATGAGTTAAGTCAATCATATCAAAAAAGAGTGGAAGATGCAAGACAAAAAAGAGAACAAGAACAGCAGAGAAAGGAACAGCAAAGACAAGAAGCAGAAAGAAAAAGAAAAGAAGCCGAACAACAAGCAGAAGAACTTCAATTAGAGCAGATTCCACCTCCTCTTGAGAGACAAAAACCATTTAATGTTTTTAAGGCAAGAGAACAAGCAAAATCTGGTCCTTCACATAGAAAACACGTCCATTCTGAACTATCAAGAAAAGAAGGTGCAGAAGAAGCGGCACATCTCGCTAGACTTAAATCCATTATGACTCGTGAAGAGTGACACTTTCTCAACTGTCCATTGACTCTTGACCTTTTCGCTTCCATCCCTTAAATTACATTTGTTCATCCGAGAGCACAACCACTCTTATGGATCACTTTGACGACATTCAAATTGAAGAGTTCTATCCTTCAGACTTTGTTGAAGATGTTTATAATGAACTCTTTGATGAAGATGAAGATGAGCGCAACTTCTATCGCTATCTGAAATCCAACACTGATTATTGAAACAATGGAACTGCAAACTTATCAATTCATTGGCGACACCACAACCTATCTGGGTCTTATTGGAGTAACATCAACATTTGTTATTCTATACTGGTGCTTTCGCTCTTATTGGAACAGCCCTCTTCGTAAGTGAACACAATGTCTGAAATTCCCAACGTTCTGCCTCATCTAAACGAACTTCGTGCCACTTGGAGGCGTCAAAACTTTAACTTCACTGAAAGTCAGCAAGAAGAATATGAAATGCTTCTTGCAACCAGGCGAGAACGTGTAAAAGAACTCTATTCTGAAGGACGAGTTTCTAAGTCTAAAGCTAAAGCTGTTGCTGAGTATTGAATTCAATGAATCAAGTCACAATCTCTGAAGGAACTCTTGAGTCTATGATTGAAACTCTTGAGTCCGCGATTTCAGTTTGCAACAAAGTTGACTACAATCTTTCTAAAAAAGAGCGAATGCTCTACAAAAATACAGAAAAAACAGCTCCGTATGCTCTAGGGTACACAAGGTCCACACTTCAAATGATGATTGAACAACTGAAGACTCTTAAATCCAAAAACTGATGGCACTCTACCGAGCTGAGATTAAGGTTACAAATACTGGAAGCTATTTTCCAGTAGAAATTGAATCGGGTGCTTCTTATACCGCAAAAGAAGCAATTCAGCACATTTACAATCCAATTACGATTAGGAACTTACGTCAAGTGAGTTCAAGTTCATCAAGTTCTGGTGATGACATTAGTTTCACTGGAATTGGAGGAATGATTGGAATTGCTTTTCTTTTCTGGTTGTTTATGACTTATACACCAATCATTACAATGTTTTTTGGTGGAACAGTTGGTACTTGGTTATCTCAACTGATTGTAGGTCAGACAGTAGAAGAATATACCGAACGACAAGATGATTCTGGTCACGGTAAATTTATGATTGTTCTTGCAACCGCTCTGATTCTTGGTGGTTATGGATATGTAAAAGGAGTTGAGATTCAAAAGTTTCTAAACACATCATCTTCTCCTCCAGCTCAAGTAAAATCTAAGTGACAGTTTAAGAATTGGCACAAATCCCCTTTACACAAGGGGATTTTTTGTTTAAGATTATTTCGTTGATTTTTTTTAATGATGCTTCAACTTCGTCCGTATCAAGAACGTGCTTTGAATGCGATGCAACAGCACTCAAAAGGACAAATCATCAAAACAACTGGTGCGGGAAAAACAATTACAATGATTGCAGATGCAATGCGAGAACTTGAAACGAAGAGTTCTCAGACCATTGTAGTAGTTGCCCCCAAGATTCTTCTTACAACTCAACTTTGTTCTGAATTCACAAAATTCATTGTGAATGCGAGAATTCTGCACGTTCATACGGGAGAAACGCCCTATGATTCACATACGAATCCATTTCTAATTGAAAAATGGGTGGAGACTCATAAGAATTATCATAAACTCATTTTCACCACATATCATTCTCTTCATCAGATTCAAGAGTCTGAGATTGATGTGAATACGATCTATTTTGATGAAGCGCATCATAGTACCAAAATGCACTTCTTTCCTTCTACAGAATACTTTTCAGCAAATGCAGAACGCTGTTATTTCTTTACAGCAACTCGTAAGACTTCAAATACGATTGCCAAACCTGGAATGAATGATGTGGAGGTTTATGGAGAAATCATTTGTCGCGTGACTGTACCAGAACTGATTGCAAGTGGTCATATTCTTTCTCCTAAGGTTCAAAGTAAGCAATTTGAGATTCTAAAAAATAACGAAATCACAGCAGAACGAGATAAAAGAAATGTTTTGAATACTCTTGAGGACATTCAAAAAAGTAAGATTCTAATCTGTGTAAAAACAACAAAACAACTTACGAATCTGATTTCTCAAACTAACTTTATTGAAGAACTTGAGAATCTTGGATATTCTTATCTTTATATTACAAGTAAGACTGGAGCTGTCGTGAATGGAAAACGAGTGAATCGCCATAAGTTTCTTGAGACTTTGAAAGAATGGAATGAGATTCCAGATAAGAAGTTTGTTTTGATTCACAGATCCATAATGAGTGAAGGATTGGATTGTGGAAATTTAGACTGTTGTATCTTTCTTCGGAATATGAATACCATTGAAATGGTTCAAACCGTTGGAAGAATTGTGCGTAAAGGAGATCCATCAAAACTTTTCGGATTGTGTGTGGTTCCTGTGTATTCTAAGACTGGAATTGCAACTGAGAAATCAGTAAATACAGTGGTTGAAACTGTATTTGAACGAGGAGATCTAATGGATTGTGTGATTGAAAAATGAGCCAGAGTGTGCTAAGATACCTCTTTCTTAGCACACTCTTATGGAAGGATTTTTGGTAAATAAAGGAGAATATTGCGCGGTTCCGTACGGTAAAAAGGGATATGTCATTATTCATCAAGGCGGGCAATTAGAGAAAGTCTGTAGAACCGAAACCTCTGCGCGAAAGTATATTGCGGAACACAAAAAAACAAGATCAAAAGCTAAATTACCTGAGATGTGACACTTGAGAAATTGGCACAAAAACACGAGAAGACTTGAAGTCCTTGTAGTACAATAACAAAGCAATCAAGCACACCAAAATGGGCTATTCAATCAAAATCGGAAACGCAATTCCTTTCTTCAGTAAAGATGATGATGAACTTTATGCCTGCTGGATTGTGGAAAGTGCTACCAGTGATGATGCGCCCACATTTCCTTGCGATCAGATGACTGGAAACTCAAATGGTCGTCATCCAAGTTATACTGGGTGGTCTGATTTTTGTGAAACAACTGGTCTTGTTAATTTGTTCTATCACAAATATGAGGGTCTTATCAGTCAACATCCTGGAACGGTAATGATTACTGAAGAACAATATGCAACAGTTCACAATGCTCTTGAAGAATATCGTAAGACTGCAACGAAACCTCCTGGTTTTGGTAATTGGAGCGATAGTGTTGATGAAATTACACACGATCCACATCTTGCTCGTCTGATGTGGTTGGACTTCTGGATGCGTTGGGCACTTGATAATTGCGAAACTCCAGCGATTCGGAATACATAAGACACTTGAGAAATTGGCACAAGACCTCTTGAACCTCTATCTCTCCTATGTAATAGTATGGAAGTGGAGCAAACGAGGTTCAAGTGAACTTACCAAATTGGCAAAAAAACTCAGGAAAACAAAAAAAGACTAAAGGCTTGTGTAAAAACAAACTTAAGTCTCGCAAACAATCTCTGAACTGCATCAAGAGGAAATTCAAATGAAAATGACTCCTAAGTCTTTCATCTTTCTCAACGAAGAGACTGGAGAAGAAATGGAAGTGATTGCGACTTGTCTTGCTGCTGCAACAGGAAAACTTCCCGATGATTTTCAATGGGACTCATATGTGACACACGAAAAACTGGCCTACTGACTTCCCCATAGACTTCTCGTTTGCTCTACACTGACTTCGTTGATTCCAATTCTTATGACTCAAATTTCATTGACTTCTGGTGAAGTGATGGACGTAGTTTCCGCTCTCACTTCAAAAGGTAATGCTGCATTTGATTCTCAAGATTTTCATCTCGCAGATTACTACTTCAAAATTGCATATCAGTTTGAGAAAGTATCTGAAAAACTGAAGGAAATGATTCCCGAAGAAAGGGTTGCAAATCTTGTTCTCGCAATGAATTGAACTGAAATGACTCCTCCTGAATTCGCCACAACTAATCTCTCTAAGATTAAAACTTCTTTCAGAACAAAAGGAAACATCACTGGAAATTTTGGAGTTCCAAAATCAAAATCAGGTTCTTCTCTTCAGACTCTAGGTGAAACAAAAGGTTCTGTAGGAAATCTTCCGACACAACAAGAATATCTGAGTCGGATGATTGATGCCTATAATAAGACTACAGACTCTAAACTCAAAAAGTTTATTTTTGAGGAAATTCGCAAGATCAGGATTCAAAACGGAACTTGGTCCATTTGATTCACTGTCATACGACATTAGACTCACCTCTAGTGTCGTGTTAATCTTTATTTGTTCATTCAATTCATTATGACTCAAAAACTTTTTAATGTTACAGTGATGTATAATGTTGTAGTTGCAGCTAAAGATTTTGATGATGCTTATTTTCAAGCGGAAGAGTATGATGATGCAATCTACAATCTAGTAGATCCCGCAGTTACAGTTAATGCCGAAATAACTTCTGTAGAGGAATTGGGCGATTGGTGTGGTGCTATTCCCATCAATGGAAATGGACTGACTTGTAATGAGATTCTTAGGCTTCAAGATGAGTCAAATAAAGAGAAATTGATTGAGTATCTCACTAATGAACAAAAGAATGAAATTCTTCTTAAGATTACTTTTGAGGAAATTGTAAATCTTCTGAACAAAAATGACTGAAATCAAATCCTGCATCACTTGTGCTCACTGCCACAATCCAGATGGTATGGTTTATGTCTGGTGCGACAAATTCACATATGAAAGAATTGATTATGTGAAAGGTGAGGTTACTGAATGGAGAGAAGAATGTAAGAAACTCCGAGAACCAGATGGAAAGTGTGGTCCTGATGCGATTGGTTGGAAGAAAGCAGAAGAAAAACCACCCGAAAAGAAAATGAGTATGTGGGAAGTGTTTCGGGATTTTACGAAACAAATGTTCGGTTTCTGAAGTGGCACAATGGCATGAGACAGCACCCACTTCATGCCCTATACTACCTCTGTTGAACGCCCTTTACATCAATGAAACTTTCTCGCAATCGCATTGTTTCCCTCAACGGCGATGTTTTTGGACATTTTCTACTTTCTGCCATTTCTGTGGTAATGAATGAAGGTGTGGAAGTTCCTAATCTAGAAGAATACGATGTAACTCTGACTATCAATGGAGTTGAACTTCCAGTTGAGCGAGTTTTTATGAATTGGCATAATAAACTTGATGAGAGTGTTGAGCGTCGTGCTGAAGAACTTTTTAAAGAAAAGTTCCATGATGTTAAATCTATTTTTGAAGACCTCACTCAATCTATTGGAATTCAAATGGATGAAGCAAAATATAACATCTGTAACAAACTAAACCTTGAATATAATCCTTATGATTGAGTCCACTTGAGGTACTGTCACAAGGGCATGAGACAGCACCCACTTCATGCCCTATACTACTATTGTTGTTGAGGTTTCCCATGTCCCTTTCCATCACTGCCAAATCCGTTCTGCGTACTGAAATGACTATTGATCTTTCACAGTTTGTTGACAAGGAAGTTCACATCACTCTTCGTAATGGTGAAGAGTTTGTGACTACACTTAAAAAACAGTATGATACAACATATCCATATTATTTTTCTCATTCTTCGGGATGTTCCCTTAGTTATACTGAATGTGGTATTCACGATTTTAATACTAGTCTTCAACGATCTCTATTTGACATCATCAAAATCAAACTACGCAACCCAGAACCTATGACTGAATCACTGAAATGCGAAACGCTGAAAGGCATCACAAAATCCCTCATTCCTGAGTTGATTCCTTTTGTTGAATCTCATCCTAAGTATGCCGAAGTCATGTATCAACTCTTTGATGAGTTTCTGACCGATAAGTTCGGTGATATGAAACCCGAAGTGAAGGGTGAGATTGCTTGTATGTTTATGGATTCTCTTACTTTTCGTTCTGTAGGTAAATGAACTACGAAAATCTTGAGAAACAGTGCTCCACGAATGGACATACATTTATTGTCGGTCACATCTTTCCTGGACAATCCATTCAAGCAGGATCACGCTGGATCTCCAGTAGCAATAACATTGTGACTGTGGATAAAGTTGTATGCTATCCTACCATTCATAACAATCAATATTATGTTCACTATTCATGGGAAGAGAATGGTGAGCGAAGAACACATAATAAGGATTCTTTCTCATTTCAGTGTCGTTACTGTTTGATTGTTCCCGATTGAGAACTGGCACAGGGGCATGAGACAGCATCCGTTTCATGCCTTATATTATATTCAGTTCAAATGAATCCTCATGCTTGGAGCAATCTCCATTTGTTTTACTCTTTTCGTCATAATGTTCATTTCATCATTGTTCCCAACTGATAAGTATGATACCGAATACTATCACGACCGAAAAAAACTAAATGATGATTTTGATAAATTTTTCGGCAAATGACTCATGACACTCATTCAACGCTGGAAGTATTCTGAGCCTACTCTTCGAATATTCCTTCTTCGGATTCTCATTCCTTATGCCACACTGTTGGATGCTCTGATAGGTATTCTCAGTTTTACTTTTCTTCACAGTTCATTTCAACTGTGGATTGTTGAGAAGCGTATGGATTTTTATTTTCAGTACACAATCAAACAACAAGAGAAAACCAAATGAAAATCAATCTCAAGTGGCCTAAAACCAAAGAACGACCTTATTACAATCCTTGGTATGTCATTCTTTGGCGATTTTTTATGTTCTTTCCTTCCGCTATTGTAGGAGCACTATTTTATTTGACTACCACTCTATATTGGATGGATACTTATCAAGCAGAATGGTTTAGAAAGGATCATTTTTGATGAGAACTCCTGAACAAAAAATTGAGGCACTCACCGATCTATTGTTTTGTGTAATTCATTCACTAGAAATGACTCAGTATGACATAGAGAATCCAGAATTGTCTTATGCTGCGGTTCAAAAGGCAGACGAATATCACGCCAAAATGTGTGAGATTCTTTACTCTGTGCCAGTTGACGAACCGTCACAAGACTCATAGACACCACGCTTCAACTGCCGTATTCTAAGAGAGTTCAAGAGGACACTTCAATGTTTGCAATTCTTCCGGTTTCTGATGATTATGTCAAGGATGATTCTGAATTTTTCACGAATCTTGAAATTGCTTATGAACGTGCTCTTGATTGGAGTGTGGAACTCAATGGAGCGACTGTGAATATCTACGAACACTATCAAGGTAAGTATAATCTCATCACTTCTGTTTTTGCCTGAAATGAAAGCATTTTCTCTGACTTCTAATTACGGTCACGTTCACATCGGATTCTTTTATGTTGGATGGAACAGTCAACCATTTCCACCGGCATCAGAAATGGATTGTGGCGACGAAACTTTTGGATTTGGACTTGGACGATTTTATGTTGGCCATTACAACGGAACTGGCTGGTGTGCTGGTTTTCTTAATGAATATGGTTGCCTAGAATAAACAATGACGAAACTCTCCAATTCAACCTTTCAAAAACTTGCTGACACACTGACTTCTGAAGTCATTGATTACATTCGGCAAGATAGTCGTTATGAGAATTTTCTTCAAGAAATGATTCCCGATGCCCTTTCACATCTGATGGGGGAATTAGATGAAGAATTGAAATATGAATTGTCCATGACCATTTTTGACCTAATTCTTAAAGAAGCAGAATGAACGAAACAGTAAATACAAAATACTTTTGTCTCTACAAATCTCAGTTTGAAGAGTTCTCAAAACAAGCAGAAGAACTCAATCTTCTGATTGATTATTTTCTAATGGAGTTCTGTGAGCTTAAGAATGTGACAGTTGACTGAGTGTCACAGACTCCATTGAAACTCACCCGATTCTCTGTCACACTACGTTTGTTCACATCAATTCCAAATGAAATTCTCCGATCTTCAATTCACCAACAAGATTAACGATGGTGTCGGTGCTCGCGTTTTCTTTAAGAATGGTTTTGGAGCAAGTGTTGTAAGTCATCGCTATTCTTATGGTGGTCGTGATGGTCTCTTTGAACTTGCAGTTATTGAAGGAAATGAGAATAATTGGGAATTGACTTACAAAACTCCCATCACTTCTTATGTTCTTGGTTATCTGACCGAAGAAGAAGTTGAGACCTATCTGAACCAAATTGAGGCACTTGTCTGATGTTAGAACTGACTACAGAACAATTTTATCTTCTCTGGGAACGATTCTCTACTTCTGAATTGATGGATGAACTTCCTGATGATTTGGAAGAGTTTTGCCGAGAAAATGGAATCACTTTTTCATACTTTTTAGAAGAGTGGCTGTGACGGTTTCGTAACTGTCACAACATCGCTTGAAACTCACCCGATTCTCTGTCACACTACGTTTGTTCACCACAGAACTCCAATGAACTTCAAGATCAATCAAATTCAGTTTGATTTCACTGACGATCTGTATGAAGAGTGTCTTGATCTTGAGTCTCAAGATGAAATCTACGATGAAGTTCTGAATACAATTTGGGAAGTGAATGATGAAGAAGAACTTGTAGATACGATTTCTGATAAGATGGGCTGGAGTGTTATTTCTATTGATTATCAAGAGGTTTGAACAATGAACATTTGGTATCGGGTGATTTCTTTCGGACACAATGAGCACGGATTCTGGAATCGGCCACAAGTATTCTCAAACTACACTGAAGCCACAAAATCATTCAGCGCAGTAAAAGAAGATTCTGAAACAAAGGGTGCTTTCTTTCTGATTCAAAAGCACGAAGACTGGATGATGATTGATGAGTTTGAGACAAATGGATATTTTCTGAATTGTGGTCCTTTTATGTCCTTTCAAGCCAAGCAACTCTGATGACTCTTCCATCCTACTCTGCGATTTCATTTGATTCTAAGGAATCTCATCTTGCATCTCTTTATGATGCGTGTAAGTTGATTGTAGACACTTACGATCAGTGTGATATTCTTGATGATGTAATTCTTAAAGAAGATATTACACGATACGTTTATCCATCAGATTTTACTCAATATGCAAAAGAAGTAATGAACCGAATTGCAGAGAACAATCTCTGAATTTCTTGTCCTAAGCAAGACATTAAACTGCTTAAATTGTTCCTTTACATTTGTTTCAATATGACTAAAGCAACTAAAAATCTAATGCTTGATATGCTTCGCAAAGGAAAAACTGGTGATGAGATTCTGATGATTCTTGATGCAATCACGAACGATATTGAACAAGAAGAAAGCGAAGAAGTCTCGGAATGACTCATTCTCTGATGACAATTTCTAGAGCCCAAAAGATCTGGGATGATTGTTACTTGTCGGATAGATGGAACCAGTATTCTTCAGAAGAAAGACTCTGGGCAATTTCGGTTCTTCAAGGAAACAATTCTCAAGGACAATGGGGAATCTGGAACATTTCTGATCGCGACTGACAATTCCTCAAGTGGCACACGGGCTCTTGATTTACTCTGAGAGCCCGGTTATTCTTACAATGTTCCAAACCAAGAACAATGACTCTCTTTGAAATTGGCGACGATCTCTCTAATGAGTTCTGTGTTCGCACGATGAAAACATCATCCTTTGATGTTTATACTCTTTCCAAGAATCAAAACATCAAGATTAAACACTGCACTCGTCGCGGACCTAGTGAACAAATTGGAGAGGGTACTTATATTGCCGGAATCGCTTATGATTCCTTCAATGTTTGGATTCATAAAGGAAAACAGCCTGATGGTTCTTTTCTGGAGTCTTGTGTTGCAGAAGATGTGAAGTCTTTTGATGAAGCATTCTCCATTGCACAGAGTCACAAATGAGTGTAACTTTAGTTTGAATGATCTTTATTATTTCAAAAAAATGAAACCCGAAATCAAACAAAAATGGATTGAGGCTCTTCGCAGTGGAGAGTACTCTCAAACAGAAGGAAAACTTCACACACCTGACGGATTCTGTTGTCTTGGAGTTCTCACGGATCTTTATCTAAAAGAAACAAATCAACAGTGGGAGTTTCACGAAAAAACTGGTGATATTACATCTGATGATTATTATACCTTTGAAGAAACAGATGATTTTCTTCCAAAATCAGTAAGTGATTGGGCGGGTCTGAATACAAATTGTCCTGAAGTGATGACTGAAAATGGTGATTTTGATGAAGAGTCTGATTGTGATGAATATCTCTCAACAGAACTCTCCGAACTTAATGACCACGGCTACAATTTTGGGTCCATTGCAGAACTAATTCAAGCGCAACTATGAATCCCACAACTGTTCAAGAACTGATTACCATTCTCACTCAAGTTGTAATAGAATATGGAGGAGATACTCCACTTGAGTTTCAAGATTATGATTGGGACAAAAAACAACAAGTGAGAATTCTTGTAGAGGATATCGTTGACTTCACTGATTCTTCCAAGTCTCATAAAAAACTTATTATTCGTGATGTATGATTGAAATTCTTCTCGCTTCTGTTCTTGTTGGAAAGTTTCAGATTTCTCCTACGGTAGTTCAACTAGACTACCTGACTCCCAATCAAGAGATCATCACAGTTCTGGATAACATTAACTCTCAGAAGCCCTAAATGGGCTTCTTTTTTTGAGTTCTCAAGTTGTTTAGAACAATTCAAAAAGTCTCATTTTCATTTGCACTCAACGAACTCCACTACTCCCAACCTGAAATCAATGATTTTTTGAGTTTTCAGCCCAGTCCACCACTGGATTCTTAATGAGACTCAACCTAAGACTCCTACTCATACCAACAACTCACCTCAAAAGCCAATTTTGTAACTGGCACAATCACCCTAGACTTATTTCCGATTCTTCAGTATCTTATGAGAGTGAAGAAAAGGAAATTCAATTCGCGGAGTTGACTTTCTAAATCAATGGAATTGCGAGTGAAGTATTTCACACTGACCAATACATTGATTTTCTTCACATTCATTTGCAAACACTTCAAATGATTACTGAAAGCATTGATTTTGCAAGACAATTCGTGAACGATTTGCAGAAAGTTTATACTTCAGAAGAATTGGTAGAGTTTGCCAAGAATCTCTCTGAAGCAGATCGCGAAAACTCTTATGCAACTCATTGTGTTATGAATCTGATTCTTGAGAGGCATTTTAAGTGACTGTTCTGAACGGAAATTCCATTTTCACTCTGAAAATGGAAAATAAGGATTACACAATTCTTGCTGGACCCTATCAAGAAATCTATGCAGAGGCACAAGAAGTAGCAAATTTCTATAAAAAACCAGTTCACATTTACTGCCACGGAACAGCATCCATTTACGCAACGGTGACACATCTATGAACTTTGATGATTTAATGCACTTCATTAACTCTGAGTTTCTTCATCATAGGGGAAATCAACGTTACGGTCAATTTATGATGAATTATCTAACGAAGAATCATCCAGATATTTCAATTCCAGAAGAATGCGATTGTTTTTATGATAACTCAAAAGTTCCAATTCTGATGAGTTATCTTCACAAGCATTGTGCCAAAGTCTGAACTGGCACAAGAGCACATACAGGTTCATAAATCCACGCTATTCTTACATTGTTCACCACCGAACTCCAATGACTTACAAAGAACTTCTGCAACAACTTCAAAAACTGAATGAAGAACAACTGAATCAAGATGTTTGTGTCTGGGATTCTTATGAAAATGATGAGTTTCATCAAGCTAGCATAGAACTTGTCTTCGCGACTGAAGATTGTCAAGTTCTTGACAACAATCATCCCATCATTCGCTTCTAAAATCAAATGGCTCGCACACTTCAACAGCTTAAGGAATCCGTTGAGCGTCTGATTCAGCAACAAGGAGAAAATTCTCCAGTAGCAGCATTCATCTTCACAAAAGAGGATGTCATTGAACTTGATGAAAACTTTGATCCAATTTCACTTTCTGATGAAATTGTAGAAGAAGTTCTCAATGAAATTGAAGAGAATGACTGGATTTACGAACAAATTGGAACTTGTATTGATGATGAAGTTCGTGATGCTAAAAAGCGTCTTGTGACACCCTGACAACTGGCACAAGGGCACTAGAAACTCCTCTGGTGCTCTGTTATTCTCATCTTGTTCGCAACTCACTTCAGATGAACACCACATCTCCCAAATGGTTGGAAGATCCTACACCATTTGGAACAGTTAGTAGCATTTCTCGTAAGGAGATGATTCAACGTCTCTCCGAGAATCCTGAGGTTCTCTCTGAGTTTCTGACGAATCTTACTGTTAGTCTGACCAATCAGCAAGTGAAACAGACTGCTGAGCACGGAAGTCGTTGGCTGAAAGATATTGAGAATGCTCGCAAATCCGAACCACTTCCTGAAGGTGAAACTGATAGTCTGGAAGATATTCAACAAGCAAATGAACTGCTTGTTGCTCTGATGGCATATACAAGAACGCAACGATCTGTCTATTCTTCGAAAACCAATTCTTTCGTTTTTCGCAAGCAGTAGACAGATCTGAAACTGTCACACGGGCACTTGAAACTCCTCTAATGCCCTGCCATACTTACATTGTTCACCACAGAACTCCAATGAGCAAAGCAACTCTGATTCGCAACTTTCTTCAAGAAGAAGGAAGCACCATTGTTTCTGTAAAATTCATCAAAAAGAATGGAGAGAAGCGTACGATTGTCTTTAATCCAAAAGATCGTAAAGAACTGAAAGGTTTCGGTCCCAATACAGACAATCCAAATCTCATTCGCGTTCGCGATTTCTCTATTGCAAAAGAGCGTGGTTGGGGGGCCTGGCGTTCATTTAATGTAAACTCCATTTTTCAGATTCGCTCTCGCGGACAAGTGTACTCTTTTGATGTGACACTCTAATCACTGTCACACGGGCTCTTGAATTCCTCCAAGAGCCCGGTTATTCTACTCTTGTTCATCCCCAGAACTTCAAATGAAATCCGAAATCAAGCAAAAGTGGTTAAATGCTCTTCGCAATGGAGAGTATTCTCAAGGACGTTATCAACTTCGTGACGACTGCAATCATTTCTGTTGTCTTGGAGTTCTTTGTGATCTTTATCTGAAAGAGACTAATCAAGAATGGATTGATGGTAACGGACAGTTTGATTATTTTATTCCTTCTAAAAACGGAGATGCTGGTGAAGTTCTGACTCAAGAAGTCATTGAATGGGCGGATCTTAAGGAGCTTAATCCCACTATTGATACTGGATATAGAAAGAAACAAATCTCCGATTTGAATGATTTTGAGAATCTTTCATTTGATGAAATCGCAGATCTGATTGAATCTCAACTGTGACACTCACACTGACTTCTGAATTCTAATGTCTTCTTATTCCGACGAGCTTTCACTCTTTCTCGTTACCACAACCATTGAGATTCCAGTTGTAGCAAAAAATTATAATGATGCTGAACGTGTTGTTTATGGAAACTATTCCGATATTGTGAGTAGTTTCATTCGGAACACTTCTGAGGCTGAATCTCACGTTGATATTCAAGCGTATGAAGAAGTTGTAGGACTTTCAGAAAATAGTTTTCTTCGTAATCATTATCCTCACGGAGATGATTATGGTGGACAATACACTTGTGAGTATTATACAAAAGTTGAAAAAGAAAAACGAAAGAAAGAACAAGAGAATAAAATGAATAAGATTCAATCTCTTCTTGATGAATTGGATTCTGAATCTATGGAAATTCTTCGAGATTATTTTCTTGATAATTACACCTGATGTCTCGCACCTATCGCAAACACAATTCTTATTTTCGCACACCAAAGACACAAAACGAAAAGAAACAAATTACTAATTTACTTTCCGATCTCAAAGAAGAAGACTATAAGGTCTCAGGAATCAATCATCTTCAAAAGCGATTGAATCTTCCTTCTGATCGGGATGAAACATACAATTCATCTTATTTTCAAACTGACTTCTGAATTTCAATGACTTATCTCATTGCCGCTTATTTGTTTCTTTCAGTTTCTTCTGGAATTACAATGGTTGAACATAATACTTGGGACGATTGGTTTATAGGAATGTTCGCAGGTCTTTTTTGGCCCTTTACCTTTACGGCTCAAGTTATTCGCAAAATTGATTCTCTTTTGAAATGACTGATCGCAAACAAGTAACCGAATACACATCAGTTCTTCGTGGAATTTGGTGTACTGAACCTATTGAGGACTTGATTCATAAACTCAAGCATCTTCGTTCTCAAGGATATTCAAAAGTTGAATTGCAGAAAGAATATGAACCCTACTGCGATGATGCTACAATAGTTCTTAGAGCAATTAAGTATCGCAAGGAAAATGATAAAGAATATGCTGTCCGAATTGAACGAGAAAATCAACAAAAAGAAGCGCGAAGAATTGAATACGAACGATTGAAAAAAGAGTTTGAAAATTAAATGAAATATCTCTCATCTTTAGCAGTTGCAAATTGGTTTCTTGCTAAAAATCCAAATTCAACAGTCATCAAACTTCAGAGACTCACTTATTTTTCTCATTGTTGGTGCCTTGCCTTATACAATCAACCACTCACTGATGAGTTTGTATCGGCATTTCCTTGGGGACCAATATTTCCTACTATCTACAATGCTGCTAAAGAATATGGAAGCAGTTCAATCAAATTCCCACTTTCAGAACTTCTAAGATCACCTCCTACAATTTCAGAACAAGATCCTAGAATTCCACTTCTATTGAGAATTCAAGAAATCTATGGTTCTTATTCTGATACCCAACTTTCAAGATTAGCAACAGAAGACAATAGTCCCTGGCATACAACAATACTCAACAACTCAGGGAGAAAGAATCCTAATATTGATGAAAATCTGATTATCTCATACTTCAAATCAAAAATGCAATAAAAAAGAGAGCGACTAAAACATGCTCTCTTTTTTATTGCTCATTCTTCAGTCTATACAATATCTTCTTCAATCCTTTACGATTTACATATTCTTCTAACATCTCACTCATCACTTCATTCACAAAACCAGAGTAATCAGAAACATTCAATCCTTTCTCAATACAAGCCTGATGTATTAACTTAATCTCATTGCGAACATCTTCATTGAGTTCATATTCTTGAGTGAGATTGCGAAGTGAATTATCTTTACGATTCTTATTTCCAGCAAATACATAACGTCCCTGCATTTCTTCTGGAATGAATGCAGCACGCATCAGTTGATGAATATAAAACTTTCTTAGATTACCATTTTTATCGCATAGAGTAACTCTCCAATATGGGTTCTCTTTGTTGTTAGCCCAATATGGTCTAAGTTTGCGAAGGTTCTTATACTTGGTAGAATATACATTACCATTTACATCAATAAAGTAATTTGTAAAGGTTTCAAATCCTTTGATTCTCCAAACCTCTTTATGTGGTGCATCTATCATAGTAGGAGTTTTACTTTCTCTATTTTTATGTAGGAAAGGTAGAACAAAAAGTAGTCGTTTATAAGGATAAATCGGAATGAAAGAAGTATCTTATTGAGAAAAAGTTGATATTATTGAGAAATCTTAGTTCTTATTGAGGAAACCTTAGTAAAAGCTATTTCTTATGGTGATCTTATTGGGAAAATGTCAGATCTTATTGAGCAAACCTTAGTAAATGCTAGTAAATGCTAGTAAATGCTAGTAAATGCCAATTCTTATTGTGATCTTAGATTGCCAACACTTAAGAACTCAAAATAACACGCGCCCCACATAAAAACCCCACCAGACCCAAAATATAACTCCCGACACCCCTTGACAAATCCCCTAAGATCGCCTAAGATACACAAAGTTTCACCCCAGAACTCAAAATGTCAGTTTCTTATCAGTCCGCCACTAAGGAAAGGTATAGAATCACCCTAGAAATCACAGCATTTCCTGACTTTAATCCTCATCAGATCAACTGGCGACAGCTATTTGATCTAGAGCCAGCAGAGAAAGTAAATGCCTATATTGAAGACCTGTCCCGAATGGACAGATGGTGAACTGGCACAAACACCCTTGTATTTATACAAGAACTTTGGTATTCTAATCTCATGAGGCACAAGAGCCTCTCTTAGTCCTTTAATTCCGTTAATTTCTTATTATGGCTACTGTAACTGCATTCAAGTCCAGCTCCATTCTTTCTATTTCTGAAGTGAATGATGACTCTCAAGTAGATATTGTCTATCACACCAATCCTGATAAGATCTATACCTATCACGTCAATGATATTGAAGCCTGGGAAACCGAACTGTCTGATACCATTGAAGAAGAAGAAAGTGTAGGCGCATTTGTAAATCGTGCTCGTCGTTCTGAACTGATTCTTCAGGTGAATTGATGTGAATTAAAGTCCTGAATAAGACTACCTGAAGATACATTGACATTCTAGGGGCTCTTCGGAGCCCCTTTTTTGTTGGGAAAATCAATTTCCAAAAAATCGTTGATTCTATTTGTAGTGAACGATGTCTAGTACGTTTTCGTGAAAATCACGATTTTTTGCGTTTTTGAGCCCAGTCATACCAAGGGATCTCAGCGAGACGCAACGTGAGATTTAATGGGTCTGGTGGATTCTGATGAAACTGATTTTGAGTGAATTAAAGCGATCATTTTTAAGATTCTTAAGAGATACATTAAAGTTCCTACTTTAGGGTATTTTTGAGTCTTATTTTCACGGTGCATTGAATCCTTGAGTCTAAAGCATCGTAGGAGGCTGCTAGAAAGCCTCAGAAGGGCACTCTAGGGCCTCATATGATGTCGTAAATGTTTTTGAGAAAACGATGGCCTTCTAGGTCAATCTGAGTGGACTTTGAATTTTGTATAAGAATTGGAGTTCTCGTGAATAAGAATCTAATGGTTCATCAGTGAATCATAAGAACTCTTAGTCAATTCTTTTCGTGAATCTAATTGTTACGAAATGTAAACATAATATCTCAAGGACTTGACAGTGTATTTGATTTGCTGTAGAATTAGCCTTGTCAGCGATGATACAGGTTAGTTTAAGTTACCTTAGAGACACTTAGAGTACCTTAGAGTCTCGGTAGTTAAGGAACAGTAGAACTCAAGAAACAAGAGATTCAAGAATACAATAAGAAACAAGATTGAATGAAGTTTGTTTTAATGAATTAAGTTTTATGTGGTCCAGATGATTTAGTAAATAAGATTCTATCTGGGGCAAATGAATTGTATCTGGGGCGTATAAATAAATCGTTATATGGGGCGAATGAATTATGCCATTTTCATCAAAGTATTCTCATTTAGGTAAAACCGATAAGATAAGAATTCCAAGTAATCAAATTAAACACGTTGAAGAACTTTTAGATTATTATGAAACAATCTGTGAATTAAAAGGTGATTCTTATTTACATAAGATTCAGAACTCATTGATTGAAACATTAGACAAAATCGTGAATAAAGATGAGTAGCATCAAAACCATATGGGGCGAATGAAAGTGTTCCAGTTCTTCAAGTGTCCCCTATGTGCCCCAGAAGGATCTTATGTGCCCCATACTGTATCTGTTCATCACTTTCTGAACAATGCAAACTCTCATTGGATCCACTCCGGTTTGGATTGATTATATGAATCAATTTGAGTGTGATGAGTATAATGAATCAGAAGAATTAAATGAGAATTATGGTGATACAGAATACACTCCTGGCTTTTATTGGTGTGTATGTTCTCCTGAATGCATTCCTGATAGTGAATGGTTTGGTCCTTTTGATACAGAAGAACTTGCAGAAGAGAATGCAAATGAATTTCTAAATTGGTGAATTCAATCTCTTTAGGGAATTCTTTATTGAATTCCCTTTTTTGTATTGTTTATAGTAAATAAATTTGGCAGGTGAAGTACCTTATTTTTCGTGAATGAGGTTTCCGCCTCTGAATTAGATTTTGAGAAATACAATCATAAGGTTTTCTTGTGAACTGAGAGTATTCTAGTGTATTTGGGGCGAATGAGTGAGTGAATGTGCCAGTTCATTCAGTGGCACAAGATCGCTGGTGCTGGGGCGTTTCGTGATTCATACTGTGTCTGTTCATGAGGCAAACGCAATGCTCACTGAGAATCAAGCGACCGATCTTGCTGATTATCAGTATAAGATCGTGAGGCATTTTCCTCAACTTTGCATTATGATTCAGCAAGGTGCAAATGTGAACGATTGTGCCGAGTATATTTGTAGAATGAATGGCTGGTGTTTTGTGAATGATAAAGAATACAAACTCATTCAGAACTTGATTGATTTTATTATTCTGTGATGAATTGACCTGAGTCAAGTCATTAAACTGACTCAAATTCAATTCTTTATTCTTGAGGCAAATTCCAATGTTTAACTTTCTCGTGGTTGACATTGATTCAATTAGTGAATTGAATGCAGAAGGAATTGAATTGAGTGAAGAAAACAAAGAAGAATGGTTAGTTTCTCGTCATAAATCCTGGGAACTTGCGGAGAATAAGATTGAACAATTAGAGCGTAAGTTTCCCAATGCAACTTATGACATTTGGGAGGCAGATCCAGTTTAATTCGTGAATACAATTCAGAATGGAATTCAGTTAGTGAATTGAATTCCATTCTTTCTTATTGTTTATTCTTTATAGTAAATAAATTCCGCAGGTGAAGTTTCTTATTTGTTGTCGTTGAGGTTTCCGCCTCTCGTTTGATTTCGTGAATTCTACAGCATACTCTGGAGTCAAATTCTCGTGAATGTGCCAGTTCATTCAGTGGCACATTGAATAGGTTCGGTTGGTGATTCTGCCGTTAATCTATGGGAGTCCACAACGGATTGATTCCAATGATCGTCACACTTCCATTTGATCTTGATTGCGTGAATCCTTGTGAGATTGAGATTGATAAAAAGTATGATCTTGGCAATGGTTATTATCTGATTCTGAAAGAAGAATCGGATGATGCTTATGACATTAACGATGTAGAATGCTATGGTGAAGTAAAGTGGAGTGATGCACGGCCACCAGAATTTGATGGTTCTGCTAAGATACTTCGTCGTGATAGGTATAATAAACTCTGGTGGATGCCTTATCGTGAAGGTAAGAAAGTCTATGATGATAGTAAGACTGAATTTATGGTGAGAGAGATTATTGAGTATGGTTTCTCATACCTGAATCTGTCTCTTTATGGGCCAGCAAAGTCTATCGTAGGTGAGCATACTGTACTCATTGAATCTAGTGGAATTGGTGGCGTTGAACCGCATGCAAATGTAGAGGAATACGTTCGTGATTATTTGATTCCAGAATTGAAAGAGAATCTTAAGTGATTCTCTAAACAAATGGGAATTCCTCGTGAATTCCTTTTTTATTGTTTATACTTTATATTCAAGGCAGGGTGAATTTGGCTTACTCTTCGTCAACGACCTTCGGAGTCTCGTTAAATTGTCGTGAATGCTTTCAAGTGGCCCTCCTGTGCCGCTGAGACAATGATAGGGCATTTTGCGACCCTGTGTGTGATCTTGTGCCAGTTTGCCGAACTGTCCATTGCCTGGCCCATAGGTGCCTTCCAGGCCCCATACTAAGGGAGTCGTCATCCAAACCATCATGGCACGCAAGATTGAAACCCTGATGAACCAAGCCATCACTCAATCTAAGGATTGGCAGCAGGCTAATACTTCTGTCTATAATGAGAATGAGGTTTCCATTGTGAGGCTTCATGGCAACAAAATTGCCGAGATTGGTGATACTTGGCTGAAACTTTATGATGGCGGTTGGAGAACAACGACCACCAAATCGAGACTTAACGCTATTCTTTCTGCTCACGGAAACGGCGAATACATTTATCAAAAGAACCATCAATGGTTTATTTCTTATGATGGAAAAGAGGAAGAATTTGAGTCGGGAATTCTTCTGAATTGAATTCTATAAGAATAGGGAATCAAATCCCTATTCTTTTTTATTCTTTATAGTGAATAAATTTGGCAGGAGTAGTGTCTTGATTTGTGGTTCCACGCCGCCCGCGTTTCGTTTGATTGTCCCCATAGTCTAGCAGATCACCAGCCGATCCGTGAGAATTCAGTGATTAGCAGTGCTAATGAGTCTGGTGATTGACGTGGCGTGAATTCTGGCCCATACTGTGTGAGTCGTTCAGGAATCGCCTCCAATGCGTCTCACCGCTCCCCTTCGAATCGCTTGCAGTCTGGCCGACCAGTCCTACGTTTGGGCTGGCATCGTGGATGATGGCGATAGGTTGCGGATTGTTACGGCTCCGGCCTATGTCTGGGCTGGCCACCTTCGGAGTGGTAAGGTCAAATGACCCACAAGTCCTGAGCTAAGACTATAAACTGGCTCACTCAAATTCCCACTGCATTTCTTATCGTGTTCACGCTTCATTTCTTTTCTGAGAATACCGATCAGATGAGCATTGATGATGTATATAATGCTCTCCAGAATCGTACAAAGGATGTCGACATTGTTCGTGAGGGTGAATTTGATACCCTGGAGGATGCAGTTTATCGAATGAACAACATCGGCAGTCGGTGGTTCTTTTATCCTAATGCTTGCATCAAGCACAATGATTTGATCGTTGGTCTATACTTTGAGTGTGGTCTTGTGCTTGAATTTGATATGCTTAATAAAATGACTCTAGTATAGTGAATTCAATCGTGAATGAGAATTCTTAGTGAATAGAATTCTCATTCACTTTTTCGTGAATAGTTTATAGTGAATCAAATTTTAGTTTATTGTTTATAGTGAATAAATTTGGCAGGATAAGTTTCCTATTTGTTGTCGTTGAGGTTTCCGCCTCTCGTTTGATTTCTTAGAGTCTAGTCGATCTGATCTGCTGCTGTGGGTGGCTTGTGCCGGTTCCCGAACCGTCCCCGAACTGGCCCATAGGTGCCTTCCATGCCCCATACTATGGGAGTCCACAACGGAGACGACAATGGCCGCCATC
>Ga0129333_10001022_pt1 | contig 24788 bp, 25 predicted proteins | sample CPB6_08_DNA_FD_94474 | JGI IMG/M metagenome (GOLD analysis project Ga0129333, IMG submission 94474) | Freshwater to marine salinity gradient microbial communities from Chesapeake Bay, USA - CPBay_Sum_0.6_0.8_DNA | ecosystem: Environmental > Aquatic > Marine > Coastal | place: USA: Chesapeake...
GGTGATGTACGGCGGGAGCGGCATTTCACCGATCTCCTCCATGAGATCGAGTGGATCTTCCGGGGGAACGAATTCGACTTCGAAGGTGTCGTCGTCCTTCGATCGTCCCTCGAATCGAACGATCGGTCGGTTGGAAGCATCGAAGAGAATTTCGCCCGGACGTAGACGTCCTCCGGGACGTACGAGCGCCTGCCACGCCCGCCGCGAATCTTCGGTCAAGGGTTCGAGCAGCAGAACCTCCACGCGTCCACCGGACTCCCGGTGAAGCGCGAGACGGGCCGGAATCACGCGTGTGTCGTTGACGACGAGGAGATCTCCATCCTGAAGGAGCGTGTCGAGTTCGTGAACGTGAAGATGCTCCACGCCCAGGGATCCACGGTCGACGAGAAGACGCGCCGAGTCCCGGGGCTCGACGGGGTGCTGGGCGATGCGCTCAGGGGGCAACTCGTAATCGAAATCGGATGTACGCATCGGCGGGCCTTCAGAGAAGACCGGGCGTCGGGCGTTCGGGCGCGACGAGCCCGAGATGACCCCAAGCCGCCGGCAGAGCGACACGCCCGCGTGGAGTCCGGGCGAGCATTCCCAACTGGATGAGAAAAGGCTCGTAGACGTCCTCGACGGTTTCGGTCTGCTCCCCTACGGCGATGGCCAGCGTTGAAAGCCCCACCGGACCGCCGCCGAACTGTTGGCACAGCGCCGTCAGCAAACTGCGATCGACCTTGTCGAGTCCGGCCGAATCGACACCGAACACCGCCAGACCCCGATCGGCGATCTCTCCGGTGACGGTGGAGATGCCTTCGACTTCGGAATAGTCACGGACACGACGAAGCAGACGGTTCGCGATGCGCGGTGTGCCGCGACTCCGGCGGGCGATTTCCCGGCAGCCATCGGTGTCGATGTCGATGCCGAGAATCGTGGCGGCGCGAGCGACGATCTGATCGAGTTCGTCCTCCGAGTAGTAGTCGAGTCGCGCCACGAGACCGAATCGGTCGCGTAATGGACCAGTGATCATGCCGGTACGTGTCGTGGCTCCCACAAGTGTGAAGCGCGGGAGCGTCAGCCGGATACTGGAAGCCGCCGGGCCCTTGCCGACCATGATGTCGATCTGGAAGTCCTCGAGCGCCGGATAGAGGATCTCCTCGACCGAACGATTGAGTCGGTGAATCTCGTCGATGAAGAGCACGTCGCCCTCTTCGAGTTTGGTGAGGATCGCGGCCAGATCGCCGGCCCGTTCGAGCGCCGGTCCCGATGTGACGTGAAGGCGAGTTCCCATCTCGGCTGCGATGATCACCGAAAGAGTCGTCTTGCCGAGGCCGGGCGGTCCGGCGAACAAGAGGTGGTCCACCGCCTCCTCGCGACGACGGGCGGCCTGGAGAACGATCGACAAGCGCTCCTTCAACTCCCCTTGTCCCACGAAATCGGCGAGACGCGTGGGTCGGAGGCCGACTTCGTCGTGCGTTTCGTCGGGATCGCTCAGCGAGGGATCGGTGAATTCATCCCGCACGACGTGCTCCCAGGAACGACAGCGCCGAACGGAGCATCGAGGCCGAGTCGGTCGGGGATGCTCCTCCCAGATCGCGCAGCGCTTCACGAATTTCGGATTCGCTGTATCCGAGATTCGTGAGTGCCTGTTGGACCTCGCCGACGGACGAAGTGGAAATCGGATCGACGTCGATGGACAGTGACAGCTTCCCGCGCAGCTCGACCAGAAGACGTTCGGCGGTCTTCTTGCCGACTCCGGGAACGAGGGTCAGTGCCGCGAGATTGGACGACGCAACGATGTCGACGAGCGCCGCCGGCGCATGGGTGGCAAGAATCGACATGGCCATCGTCGGACCGACTCCGTGCGCCGCGATCAGAGTCTGGAACAGACCGCGTTCGTCGCGGCTCAGGAATCCGAAGAGAAGCTGGGCGTCCTCACGAATGTGATGATGGATGTACAGGAAAGCCGGAGAAGTCGGTTCGAGTTCGGCGAGAGCCTTCGGCGTCACGTGTACCGAGTAACCCACTCCGGCGACCTCGATCAAAGTCGTGCCGTCGGCGAGACGCTCGAGGACCGTTCCACGCAACGAGCCGATCATCACCGGACCTTCGTTCCGATGGCGGCGGCGACCCGGGACGAATACGGCGAGACGGCCAGATGACACAAGGCGAGGGCCACTGCGTCGGCGGCGTCGGCGGGTTTGGGAACGGTGGACAGACCGAGCCGGATCTGAACCATTCGCTGGATCTCGGCCTTGCCAGCCCCGCCCCAACCAGCCACCGTCTCCTTGACTTGAGTGGGCGTGTATTGGGCCACCACACAACCACGGGTCGCGGCTTCGGCCAGAACGAGCCCGCTGGCCTGACCGACGCTCATGGCGGTTCGGACATTGGCCTGGAAGAACACCCGCTCCACCGCGACATCACTCGGCTCGAACTCATCGAACAGCGACCTCAGGTCCGCCTGCAACTGGGCGAGGCGGATGGGAAGTTCATCCTGGGGCGACGACCGCAGAACTCCGAGCGAGACCGCCCTCGTATGACCGGAGCCGTCGGAGTCGACCACCGCATAACCACACCGGGTCAGGCCGGGGTCGATGCCGAGAATACGGCCTGGTCGCCCTACGAACATGCGTACGATCCTACCCCACCGACCCGACCGGGGTGGTGGGATCAGCCGGCGGAGCGAACGGCTTCGGTGAGTTCGTCGACCGGCCGGAAGGTGAGGCCGGCCAAGGCCCGGTGGGCGTACCTGATGACTCCCTGGCGATCGATCACGAAGACGCTGCGGCGCACGAAGCCGAGCGGTCCGAGGATTCCGTACGAGTCGCACACCGACTTGTCGACGTCGGCCAGCAAAGGGAACGCGAAACCGTGCTTGCCGGCGAACTTCTCGTGGCTCGCCACGTCCTGCGCGGAGATGCCGAGAACCACGGCATCGAGCTCGGCGAACTGGGCGAGTTCGGAGTTGTAGGAGCACAACTGCTTGGTGCACACGGGCGTGTCGTCGCCCGGGTAGAAGACGAGAACGACCGGCTGCCCTGAGTAGTCGGACAACGAATAGTTCCGTCCACCCGTGCCAGGGAGTGTGAAGTTGGGGGCGATGTCCCCGGATCCGATGGCCATGTCAGCCCACCTCTTCCATGATGTCGTCGCTGATGTCGAAATTGGCGAAGACGTCTTGGACGTCGTCGTTGTCGTCGAGTGCTTCCATGATGCGCAGGATCTTCTTGGCAACCTCCGCATCGGCGACCTCGATCACGGTCGACGAGACCATGGTCGACTCGGCCGAGACGACGGTGAGCCCACTTGTTTCCAGCGCAGCCTTGAGATCGTAGACCGATCCGGCCTCGCACGTGACCCGCCACGAGTCACCCTCGGCGACGACGTCTTCGGCCCCGGCTTCGAGAGCGGTCATCATCACGGTGTCTTCGTCGATCCCGCCGGCGACGATCACCACGCCCTTGCGCGAGAACTGCCAGCCGACCGCACCAGGTTCGGCCAACGAACCGCCAAGTTTCGAGAAGATGTTGCGGACCTCGCCACCCGTGCGGTTGCGGTTGTCGGTGAGGGTCTCGACGAGCATGGCCACTCCCCCGGGCGCGTAACCCTCGTACATGATCGACTCGAAGGTTCCGCCCTCCGACAATCCGGCCCCCCGCTTGACGGCGCGATCGATCGCGTCATTGGTCATCTGGGCCGCCTTGGCCTTCTGCACGACCGTGCGCAACGACGCGTTGGAGTTCACGTCGGCACCGCCCTCGCGAGCGGCTACTTCGAGTTGGCGGGCGATCTTCGCGAAGAGCTTGCCGCGTGCTTTGTCGGCCGCGCCCTTCTTGTGTTTGATCGTTGCCCATTTGGAATGACCGGACATGACTACCTCGTGTGGATGTTGGACAGGTGATGTTCGACGATGTCGAGGAAGATCTCATGGATCCTCGAATCGTCGGTGAGCTCGGGATGGAAGGACGATGCCATGGTCGCCCCACGGCGAACCAGAACCGGCACGTCGTCATGGGTGGCCAGAATCTCGACGTCGCTCTCCAGACGGTCGATCTTGGGTGCACGGATGAACACTGCGTGGAACGACTCCGAGCGGTCCGCCAGAGTGAGATCGCATTCGAACGAATCGATCTGGCGACCGTACCCATTGCGACGGACGGCGATGGGCAGAACTCCGAGCGAGATCTGGTCGTCACGTCCGTCGAGGATCTCCTCGGCGAGAAGGATCATTCCGGCACAGGTGCCGAAGGCCGGAAGACCGTGACGCAAGCGGAATCCGAGATCGTCGACGAGTCCGGACGACTTCAAGAGGTTGCTCATCGCCGTGCTTTCGCCGCCCGGCAGGACGATGCCGTCGATCCCCTCGAGATGTACGGGGCGACGAACCTCGATGACGTCGACGTCGAGCGTCGCGAGCCGTTCAGCGTGTGCTGCGAAGGCTCCCTGCAACGCGAGTACCCCGACGACGGGTCGCGCGTTCACCTGGGGGCCTCTCCGAGAACATCAGGTCACCAGCCGCGTTCGGCGTAACGCTGATTGATCTCGTCCATGCCGATTCCGGTCATGGGGGCGCCGAGGCCACGACTGACCTTGGCGAGAATGTCGGGGTTGTCGAAATGGGTCGTGGCTTCGACGATGGCTTTGGCCCGCGGCGCCGGATCGGCACTCTTGAAGATTCCGGAACCGACGAACACCGCTTCGGCACCGAGTTGCATGGCCAAGGCCGCATCGGCTGGGGTGGCCAATCCACCGGCGCAGAACAACGGAACCGGTAGACGCCCGGTCTCGGCGAGTTCCTGCACGAGCGGAAGCGGCGCCTGGAGGTTCTTGGCCCAGTTGAAGAGTTCGGCCGAATCGGCCGTGCCGATCTTCTTGATGTCGCCGAGGATCGAACGGAGGTGGCGAACTGCTTCGACGACGTTTCCGGTGCCGGCTTCACCCTTGGAACGGATCATGGCCGCTCCCTCCGAGATGCGCCGCAACGCCTCACCGAGGTTGGTCGCACCGCACACGAACGGCACGTCGAACTTGAACTTGTCGATGTGGTGAGCCTCGTCGGCCGGAGTGAGCACTTCGCTCTCATCGATGAAATCCACGCCGAGGGCCTGGAGGATCTGGGCCTCGACGAAATGACCGATTCGAGCCTTGGCCATCACCGGGATCGAGACGGCCTTCTTGATTCCCTCGATCATTTCGGGATCGCTCATGCGCGCGACGCCGCCGTCCTTGCGAATGTCGGCCGGAACGCGCTCGAGAGCCATGACGGCGACGGCGCCGGCGTCCTCGGCGATCTTGGCTTGTTCGGGGGTGACCACGTCCATGATCACGCCCCCCTTCATCATCTCGGCCAGGCCGCGCTTGACGGGGAAAGAACCGGTCGTGGAGGAGGTCGCCATGAGGCGAAGGCTAACGGGTGGTTCGTGGGCTCTTCCGACTCACTTCTGTGAACCGGGCCACGGTACGGACACAAGATCGGACCCCTCGGGAACGACGGCCGCTTGACCCTCACGGATCAACTCGACCCAGGTGCGACCCGGGCTCAGTTCGATGGGGGAACCATCGGCCGCCGTGAGGGTCCAGCCCGACCGATTGTCGGCGCGACTCCAGGTTCCCTCGGCGAGACGACCGTCGGCCAGAACCCAGACGACACCAGAACCGGTCGTCTGCGCTTCGGGACTACGGCTGTCGGCGACGCTCGTCTTGTAGTCGCAGATGATGACGACCACGTTGTTCGTGGACACCCGGGTACCGTCGGCCTCGACGTGGGGCTTGTCCTCGTGGTTTCGTAAGTACGTTCCTGACGTTGGGTCCCACGCCCAGGACGCCTTCATGGAACCGTCCATCTTCAACTTCACGCCAACGGCCACTTCGCCGGAGAGAACCTCGCCGGCGACTCGATACTCGAACTGCGCCGGCGGGCGTCCGCCTCGTCCTTCGTCGAGCGCCCAGATGTCGGAGAGTTTGGTGAAGAGATTGTGTGGGGCCTTCTTGTCGGTCGAGCGGTAGTAGCCACCGTTCGGACCGGCGGCCGACACGCTCATGTTCACCAACTCGGATTTGTTGATCAGGCTCGTGACCGTGGCGTTGCCTCCGCTCCAGACGAGCAACGGATGATCGAGACTCGTTCCGAGATTGATGTCCTGCGTTCGTCCCGAGCGAATGGGGCCGATCGGATCCGAACCCTGTGAATGGAACACCGCGGCGAAGCGGGTCCAGGACTCCACGTTCTCCTCGTACACGATGTCGGCCTTGGTCAAGCCCGTCTGAGGGCGAGCCCCCGGTGCGTTGTCGATCTTGACGATGATCGCCGGTCGGTCGGCGATCATCGGATCGGTGATGTCGGTACCGGTGAGGGGGAACTTGGGTAGCTCGGGCGCAGTGGTCGAGGTTGCTTCGGTGACGGCGGCCGTCGTGGGTGTGAGTGATGTCGGCGCCGCCGTCGGTTCGGGCGCTGCACTGGTGGATGAACACGCGACCGGCAGAACCAGAACGAGGCTCGAAGCCAAGAGCCGAGAGATCCGACGCATCACAACTCCTTCAATAGGGCTATCCGCTCATCGAGCGGTGGGTGGGTGTCGAACATCCGGTGGAACCAGCCGAGTCGTCCGTCGTCCCGAACGCCCGACAAGGGCTGCTCGATCCACATGTGCGCCGTCGCCATGCTGGCCGCGTGCGTGGTGGTGGTGTCGGCCTTCAACTTCTCGAGTGCCGCGATGAGACCGGGTGGGTACCTGGTCATCTGACAAGCCGAGACGTCGGCCAGTGTTTCCCGGCGACGGCTCACCGATGCCTGCATCGCCTTGGCGACGATCGGGGCGACGATCAGGAGGACGAATCCGATGAGAGCGAGTGGGTTCGATCCATTGGCCCGATCGCCTTCACGCGAACGCCGACCGCCGTTCCACCACATCATGCGCAACGAAAGATCGGTCAGGATGGCGACGGTTCCGACCAGAACCACGGCGATCGTCGATACGAGGATGTCGTAGTTGCGAATGTGTGACAGCTCGTGGGCGACGACTCCCTCGAGTTCGACTCGGTTCATCTTCTCCAACAACCCGGTGGTGACAGCGATCGCCGCATGTTGTGGATTGCGACCGGTAGCAAAAGCGTTGGGTGCGGGATCCTCGATCACATAAACGCCCGGCTTGGGGAGGCCGGATGCGATGCACAGACCTTCGACCAGGTTGTGAAGACGCTGATAGGTGGCCGGATCGGCTGGCACCGCACGGCTGACGCGCAGGGCGATCTGATCGGATTTCCAGTACGAAGTGAGAGCCGTCACGAGGGCGATGACCAGGGCGATGACCATCGGCGCCGGCCCTCCACCGATCAAGTAACCGACGACGACGCCGATGGCGACGGTCACCACGACGAAGAAGAAGATCAACGCCGCACTCCGACGTTTGTTCGAACGGATCTCGTCGAACATGACGATCAGAACGAGACCGAAGGCGGGGTCTGGGCCTGCGCCTCCGCTTCGAAGAATTCGCGTCGGGTGAAACTCCCGAGCTTGGCGATCAGCACCGTCGGGAACGTGTCGAGTCGATTGTGATATCCGAGCACCGAATCGTTGTAGAACTGACGGGCATAGGCCACACGGCTCTCAGTGGCCGTCAACTCCTCTTGAAGCGCCAGGAAGTTCTGGTTGGCCTTCAGATCGGGATAGGCCTCGGAGAGAGCGAACACTTGACGCAGGGTTCCGACCAGGGCGGTATCCGCGGCCGCCTGCGGACCGGGAGCCGATGGGGCCGCCAGCGCCGAATTTCGGGCCTGGATCACGGCATCGAGAGTCTTCTGCTCGTGACTGGCATAACCCTTGACGGTTTCGACGAGATTGGGAATCAGGTCGAGGCGACGCTTGAGCTGAACCTCGATCTGCGACCAAGCGTTGTCGACGGTGTTTCGACTGCGCACGAGCGAGTTGTAGAGAACGACGATGGCAATCAGCAGCACGGCCACGATCACCAGGACGACGAGAAGGGTCATGACGACATCCTACGGCCGAGCCAGCGGCGCAGAAGGGCAGCGCAGGCTCGCACGACTCGCAGGACGCGCGACGAATACGACCTCTTGACCGGGGCGGTGGACTCGCCACTGATGGCCCGGCGATATGCGGTCACGTAACTGTCGGCGAGAGAAACCATGGAGAACTCGTCGGCTCGACGTCGTCCGGAGTCGGTGAGACGTGCCCGCAGATCGTCGTCGTTCAACGCGTGTTGAAGGGCGACACGTAGCGACTCGACGTCACCCGGAATGCTGAGAAGCGCATCCACGCCATCGGTTGCAACGTTCTGGTAGCCGTCGATCGCGCTGGCGACGACGGTGGTACCCGAGGCCATGGCCTCGAGAAGTACGACTCCGAAACTTTCGCCGCCAAGTGAGGGGGCACAAAAGATCGTGGCCCGCCGCAACAGATCGAGCTTCTCGGTATCGGAGATCCGGCCCCGCCACTGGATTCGCGGATCGTCACCGTATTCGCGCATGAGACGGGCGGTCTCGGGTCCATCGGACGCGATCCACAGTTCGACATCGGACGCGAGATCTCGGTGGGCTTGCAGGAGCACCTCGAGCCCTTTGCGGGGCTCGTGCCGCCCGCAGAAGAAGATCGCACGTTCACGAAGTTGGTGACCTTGTGTATCGGGATCTTGCGAATCGAGATAACGATCGAGTTCGACACCGTTGGGCAGGACTTCGTACTCCCCTCCCAGGTAACGCTCGGCGAGCTGGAGTGCGTCCTTCGACACTGCGAAGCGGAGGTCGATCGAGTTGGCGAGGTTGCGAACGATGGAATTCAGGTAGCGATAGCTCGCGCTGTCGCCGGCGGCGTGGAAGGTAGCGACGATCGGAGCCGTGTGCATCAGGAGCGTGGTCATGCTCGGTCCGGGTGAGAGCGGCTCGTGCACGTGGAGGACGTCGAAGGCCTCGTCCCGTAGGGCGCGGATCGTTCGCAAGGCCGCCGACGGGTCCGGCGCAAGTGGCGCGATCGAACCGTTGACCGCCGTGGGCAACGAGTCACCGAGTGGTGTCACATAGGTCTCGGGCGGTGCGCCGTCGCAGGGGCCGAGCACTCGCACTTCATGGCCGAGACGGCGCAAGGCCCGGGCCAGACCCAAGACCTGGCCTTGTACTCCACCGGGAATGGTGAGGCTGTACGGACAGATCAACGCGATTCGTAGGGATCCGTCGCGACGACCCAAAGGCTCGGCTGTCTGAGTCATCAGAACTGTCAAGTTACCGACTGGTCTCCCCCGACCGGAGAACGACTGAAGTACGGTCGCAACATGACCTCTCAGAACCTTCCGGCGCTTTCGGTCGTGGCTTCGGCCGGGAAGAGGCGGGCGATTCTGGATCTAGCTGTCGAGGCCGAGCGCCGTGGTTTCGCCGGACTGGCGTGCCCGACTCTCGGCGGAGCTCTCGGACTCTGTGTGAGCCTCGCCCACGTGACCGAGCGGATGCACTTCTACACGGCCATCCAAGGCATCTACGGAACCAGCGCGAACGAGATCGCGAACCTCGCGGCTCACATCCACGAAGTGTCGGGTGGGCGATTCGGGTTGGGTCTCGGCGTGAGTCACGAGCCCATGGTTCGCCGCCTCGGGGTCGCCATGGGACCTCCGCTGTCGGACATGCGTGATTTCGTCGGCTCGCTGCGTGCCGTCGAGAAGTACAGCGGCGAACTCCCTCCGATCTACGTCGCTGCGCTACGAAACCGAATGCTCGATCTGGCGCAGGAAATCGGTCAGGGAGCCCTCTGGGCCAACGCGAGCTTTCGGAACACGACCTCGCAAGTGAAGCGGATCAGCGAGACGAAAAGTAGCGACGGCTTCTATCTCGCCAACATGATCCCGACGGTGATCGACGACGATCGCCGGGCCGCGGCGGCCGTGAATCGCAAGACGATGAACGTGTACGTACGTCTCCCCAATTACCGGAACTACTGGAAGGCGGCGGGATACGTCGAAGAGATGGAGGCGATCGAGAAGGCCATCGACGAGGGGCGCACCGAAGCCTTGTCCGATCTCATGACCGACGAATGGCTCTCCGATTGCACGTTGTACGGCTCGCGCGACGAGGTGTTGGAAGGATTCGCTCGCTGGCGTGACATCGGCGTCGAGCCGATCGCGGTCATGTCGTCGACGACGGGCGGTCAGGCCAAGGCCATCAACGAGCTTTTTGCCGCTTACGACTGATCTCGTCGGGTTCCTCGGCCCTCAGCCGAGACGGAGAGTCTCGAGCGGCTCGAGACGCGCCGCCCGAACGGCCGGATACAGACCGGCGAGTACCGAGATGACGATGGCCAGCACGATGCCACCCGGAGCCAACCACGTGGCCATCACGAAGACCCAGCCGGCAATGCTGACTCCCACGAAGATCGCGAACATTCCCAGCAACACGCCGAGCAGTCCGCCGACGATGCCCACGAAGACTGCCTCCAACAAGAATTGGAGGGCGATGATGCGTCGTGTATGGCCGAGTGCCCGGCGAATGCCGATCTCGGCCGATCGTTGAATCACCGAGATCGACATCACGTTGGCGATACCGAGTCCACCGACGATGATCGCGAGCAATCCCATGGACACCACGATCAACTGGAGTTGACGATCGCTTTGAGCAGCGAGTTCGAGGGCTTCGCTCTTGATCTCGGTCGAGACATCCTGCGGTCCACCCAAATTCACCGCAACCTTGAGTGCATCCGCCGCGATCTCCTCCGAACCCTCGACCGACCGGGCGTACAACTTGTTCGGTTCGATGTCGTCTTCGAGGCCGAGGTCGAGGAAGTCGTCGGCGGCCGCCGTAAAAGGTACGAAGACCGCGTTGTCGAATCCGGGTTCGAGTTCGACGCGATCCAGCACCCCGACGACGGCGTAGCGAAGTCCGTTCAGTTCGATGGTTCGCAATTCCCCGGGCAAGTAGTCGAATTCGTCGGCGAGTCCGGCACCGATCACGGCTGCCCGGGTGCGGCCGTCTTCATCGAATCCGTTGATCCAACGACCGGAGAGAAGCGGAACTTCCAGAACTTCCGGGAGGAGTGAGTCGGCGGCGAGGACGGGAATCGGCACGGTCTCGAAGTTCTCCCGAGCCTCCTCATAGGGAGTCACGATGATGTTCTGAAGCTCCCGAATGGTGCTGACTTTCTCGATCGCCAGGACGGTCAGCGCTCGATCGGCGGCGTCGATGGGAAGTGTCGGATCCTGACCGCCGAAGCTGCTCGCAGCTGACGCTTCGATCAGGTTCGTTCCGAGCTTGTCGACCTTGGCCTTGAGGTCACCTTTGGCCGAATCGGTCAATCCGACGGCAGCGATGATCGCCGCCACGCCGATCATCGGGCCGAGAAGGAGAAGCAATGTTCGCACTTTGCGCGCGAGGAGCCCGGTGGTGGCCACTCGCAGAAGATCACGAAAGGTGCTGTTCACCTGAGGACCTCGTCACTCACGATGCGACCATCGAGCATCGACACCTTGCGCGCGGCCGAGTTGGCGATGCCGACATCGTGGGTCACGATCACCACCGCGCGTTCCACTGACTGCAATCCGCTGAGGATCTCCATCACGTTGGCGGCGTTCTTGGTGTCGAGGGCGCCGGTCGGCTCATCGGCCAGGAGGATCTTCGGGTCGGTCACCAAGGCCCGCGCGAGGGCGACACGTTGTTGCTCACCACCGGAGAGTTGTACCGGTCGGTGATCGTGACGATGGGCCAGGCCGACTCGGTCGAGGGAGGCCAAGGCCTTCTCGCGCCTCTCGAGGGGCTTCATCGACCGGTACAAGAGAGCGGTTTCGACGTTGGATACGGCGTCGAGATGCGGGATCAGATGGAACTGCTGGAAAACGAATCCGATACTCCGACCACGCACCCGAGTACGAGCCGCATCGGCCAGACGGGTGACCTCCTCGCCGTCGACTTCGATGGTGCCTTCGGTGGGCACGTCGAGACAGCCGAGAAGACCGAGCATGGTCGACTTGCCGGATCCGGACGGGCCGACGATCGAGACGAAATCTCCTGGCATGATGCGCAGGTCCACTTGGCGAAGGGCCCACACTTCGGCCGACCCGGAACCGTAGACCCGAGAGACCCCCGTCAACTCCATGTACGGACGGGTTGGATCGAAGTCCGGAACATCGAGTGTCATGCGCCGGCGGCGACTCCCTCGGACTCGACGTCGACGACCACCAGTTCGTCGCCCTTCAGTCCGGTCAGGATCTGTGCCCATTCACGATCGATGAGGCCGATCGTCACCGGAACCCTGGTGATCGTGCCCTCGTCGTTGACGACTCGCACGACGTCCCCATCGGCCGAACGAAGGATGGCCGCGACCGGAACCGCGAGCGCATCCGTGACTTCATCGAGGGTGACATCGACGGTCACTGTCGCCCCGTCGACCGCTTCGAACGTGGAGTCGATGGTCACCACTCCTTCGTAAATCTGCTCGCCATTCGGTCCCACCGTGGCGGAATCGTCGAGCGAAGAAATCACTCCTTCGAGTATCTGATCACCAACGGTGAGATCGACGGCGGCCTTCTGCCCGACCTCCAACTCGGCTCGCTCGGCGGCTCCGACCTTCAGCGTCACCGTGAGTTGCGGCTCGGTGAGATTGAGGATCTCCTGACCCGGAGCGACGTAGTCGCTCGCTTCCACTGCGACCTGCCCCACTTTGGCCGGCCACTCGGCCACGACCATGTCGGAAGGCTGGAACATGACGTCATCGGCGAGGGCCTGGATGGGTACCGAAACACTCGAGGTTCCAGCCTTCATCAGAACCGTTCCGGTGACGATCGAGTAGTCCTGACCAGGTGTCGAGGTCCCACCCAATTGATAATTGATCGAGGTGTCCTCGGCGACCGGCATATCGGCGACGATCCGGAAAGAGCCGGAATTACCTTCGGCGATCCGGCCTCCACCCACGACGGTCAACTCGGGTAGATCCGCACTGACGATCCTGACCTCTGCCGAGGCCGGGCTTCCCACCTCGTAGGTTGTGCGAGCGTCGTTGGTCTCACGAGCCACGAGAGTGACGATCAGACTCTCGTCGAGTTCGGAGATGTCGTCCTGTCGCGTGATCACTTGGAACTGTGCGCTGTAGCTCCCGGAGCGAAGCACGAGGTCGTCCGGCGAGGCGACGAGAAAATCCTCCCCGGCGCTGGCAACTCCCGAGAACTGGATCTCGAACTTGGTGTCGCGATTGACCGCGTACGCACTCCGAACGATGAAATTCGCCGAGTTTCCTTCGCGAACCGACGTGTTGCTGCTGTGAATGGTCAACATCTGCTCGATGTCCGTGGACTCGTCGTCGATGGTGAAGGTGACGGTCCCCTGGTCTCCCGGCAGAAACGTGAAAGAGAACAAAGGACTCACTGAAATGTTGATGTCCTCGTCGTCCTCGATGACGTCGTCTTCCTCGATGGTGAATTCGAACGTCGTGAAGAGATCACCGGCTTCGATGGTGACCGAACGAGGAATTCTCGTGAAATCGGAAACCTCGGTAGCCGTGCCGTCGACGGTGAGGTTCACGATCAGATCGGTGTCCTGTCGTTCATCCACCGAGACCTTCACTCGGATGGTGTCGCCTTCGGCCGTGTTGTCGTCGGTGGAGGTGATGTTCACCTCAGGCAGGTTCGGCACCACGGTTCGAGGGGAAGACCCTGGTGAAGACTTCTTGGCCGGCACGATGACGAAGGCGGCGGAATTGGCCTTGCCGACCGAGTACCCAGCCGAGTTGGGGACCAGATTCAACGTGACGGTTTCGTCCCCCTCGGCCCCGTTGCTGCCGTATCCGTGGGCCATCTGCCAGGCGGCCAGACCGTTCCGGGTGGTCTCGGTGAACAGATTGTCGATCTCTCCGACCTCGAAGCCCTCGTCGGCGAGGATCTGTTCGAGCTGTTGAACATCGACACCCGAACTTCCGACCTGCAGCGACCGGAAGAAGGGGAAGTCGCCAGGAACCGCCACTGCAGTTCTTCCGTCGATGGCGAACAGATCGGTACCGACTTCGATGGTCGCCCCGTCTTCCACGTCGATTCGGTTGACCTGACCGGTGAGTGAGGACCGCACCGACTGGACTTCTTCGCGCCGGACCTCACCGCTCACCGTGAGAACATCGGACAACGTGCGACGTTCGACGGCACGCGGCGTGATGAGGAGTGCCGTTTCGCCGTTCGACTCGCCACCGCCGCGAGTCACCAACACCGCCCCGAGCGCGATCACGACGACTCCCAGAGCCGCGGCCTGCGGACGGCCGACCTTGGGGAACTTCAGGTTCATCTTCATCCGTTCTCGATGGCGTCGTTGATGCCGGTCTCGGTCAGACACTGGTTCAGATCGCGCTCGTCGAGGGTGCCGTCGGAGCTCTGGAACGTGGTGGGGTTGATCAGACCCTTCTCGTCGACGGCGGTCTCGATGGACCAACCCTTCTTCTTCAAGCACTCCGACAACAATTTGAAGGCTTCGTTCCTCGTCTCGACTTCTTCGGGAGTCAGATCCGCGCGCGCCGTCTGGGTTTCTTGCACAGCTTCGAGAATCTTGCTCCGGGCGGCGCAGGTCTGGATCAGTTCCGCGTACTTGGGGTCCTTGTAGGCCGGGTTGTTGCGGTCGCGAAGATCGCCGCGAATCGTCTCACCGGCGTCTTCGATGCAACTCTTGAACTTTCCATACGCGTCGAAAAGTTTCAGTTCGGCCGGACGATTGTCTTGATTCTGAGGGATCGTGTCTTGCGACTCGGCGGCTGGATCGGCCCTCCCCGACGCTTCCTCGACCGGCATCGACGATGTGTTCGTGTCGTACTGGGGAATGGTGGAACGCATGGCCACGACCTCTTCGGGAGTCATGACCTGGATCGCATCGACGTCCCGCACCAACGACATGGTCTGCTGGGAACCACCACACGCGGACGAGCCGAGCAATACGGCCACTGCCGCGGAGACCGAAGACCAGCGGCGCACGAACTATTTCTAGTCGCTGTCGCCCTGATCGGGCGAGCCGTGCCGCCAGCCCGGATCACTGGGCCAATTCGGTTGGAGCAGGTGCCACTGCTCGGGGGCTCGACGAATCAGGAACTCGAGTTCATGGGCGAGCGATTGCGTCACCCTCTGAACGTCTTCACGGAGCCGACCCAGCCGACGTGTGGGAATTGGTGGGCGAATCACCGCGTGATGGGAGTTCCCACGACCACTGAAGTAGACGGCGGTCGGAAGAATCGGCGCGCCGGTGCGGATTCCGAGCGTGGCCGGGCCCGCGGGAAGCAACGTGCTCTCGCCGAAGAACTCGACTTCGGTGGAGGCCCCGTCGATGAACCGGTCCGACAGGAGGCAGACGATCTCGTTGGCTTTCAGGGCGCGCAGCACCGCGGGACCCGCCTCGGGGCCGAGGGGCACGACGGTCATGCCGAAACGGCGACGTAGGTCCACGAACCATTCGAACAGTTCGATCGGCTGGAGGGGTTCCACCACGACCGTCATCGCCTGGCCTTGATCGGTCATCCACCGGCCAGCCCACTCCCAGCCTCCGAGGTGTGGCAGAGCGACGATGGCTCCCCGCCCGGCCTCGAGCGCCGGTTTCAGGTGCTCGTCGAATCCCTCGATGGTCATGCCGCGCCGCACCTCGTCGACGGTGACGATGGGGAGGCGAAAACTCTCGAGGTAGTACCGGGAGTAGTTGTCGAACACCGCTTGAACCAACCGACGACGTTCGGCGGCCGATGCACGAGGGACCACCCGCCTCATGTGCCGGTCGACCATTCGACGCTGATCCCCGAGCGCGAGGCTCGCCGGAAGGCCGATCAGTGACGACGTCGCTCCGGCCAGTCGACCGGGAACGAACTTCGAGACGAGCGATCCGAAGCGATAGGAACCGACGACGAGATTGTCGACGAACTCCTGACGAGGAGAATCGGCCACGCTCAGCGGAGCCGGCGCGACGACATGAAATCACGTCGGCGCGACTGACGCGCCGAACGCCGACTCTGCCGCCGCGACTTGCGCATCTCGATCTTGGCCGCAGTCACCGGAGCCACCGCAGCTTGCTTCCAGACCTTCACGAAACGCTGGACGGCGGTCAACGAAACCAGGACGAGCATGATCCACATGACGGCCACGAGGATCACGGGGAAGAGCAGGCCGATGCACAAGAGGATGATCCGCTCGGCCCTCTCCATGAGTCCACCCTTGGCCTGGAGACCGAGCGACTCGGCCTTGGCTCGTTCGTAGGAGATCACACTGCTCATGGCCGCGACCGCCAAGGGAAGAATTGCCATGTGCGCCGACTCGTTGGATGCGAAGTACCAGGCGACTCCTCCGAACAAGAGCGAATCGGTGACCCGATCGACCACGGAGTCGAAGAAGGCGCCACGCTGGCTCGACGTGTTGGAGGCCTTGGCCAAGGCCCCGTCGAGAAGATCGGGCAGGGCCGCCATGATCACGAGGAGTAACCCGAGGGCCAGCCAACCGAGCGCGATGGAGACCGCGGCGGCCACCGCCACCACGAGGCCGACCACGGTCAAGTGGTCGGGAGTCAGGCGGGTCCGTCGCAGGCGGTCACCGATGGGCTTGACGGCCTTTTCGACCGGAGCACGCAAATGACCGTCGAACATGAGGTGAGTCTACGAAATCGGGGCGAGCGACGTGGTCAGTTGGGCGACGACCACTCGTCGGAGCTCGACTCGACGAGTGATTGAACGACCCGACCGTCCACGGCATCCACGAGCACGAGACCCCGCTGACGTGGGGGTTCTTCGTCGGAGTAGCAGAGAACCCTCCATGTCGGCCGACTCCGAAGACCGCGCCACACTTGCTGGGCCGACGCATGACCGATGGTGAAATTCACCGCCGGACCAGCCAAAGCCAGCGCCTCCTGCTCGTCGACGGTCATTCGCCAACCCGAGCTCACGCTGAACAGGCCGACGAGAAAGAGAACGACTCCCCCGGCCACCAGACCATCGTTGACCAAGACGGCATCGTCACGAAGCACGAGACCGATCACCGTCACGACGACGCCGAGGATCGCGTAGATCGACCCGGGGATTCGACGCCGACTGTTGTCGGGGTACTTGAACGGAAGGCGATTGTCGACGGCGTTCAGGTCTTCGGGAAGAACATCCGTATGGTCGTCGCGGTTCTTCTCGACCTCGGTCATGAGCACACGTTAGGCCGAAGCCGTCCGGTCTACCCATGCCGAACGAATGCGCGCGGCCGTGACATCGAGCGCTTCGGGGACGACACGGGTGTCGGCGGTGGCGCCGAGAAAGTTCACGTCACCCGACCAACGGGGAACCACATGGACGTGAAGATGTTCGGGCACGCTCCCACCGGCCGTCGGACCGAGATTCATTCCGACGTTGACTCCGACGGCTCCGAGCGAGGTTCGGAGTACGTCGATCGCCTGAGTCACCATCGTCCAGAGCTCGGCCGATTCCGAGGGTGTGAGTCGAGCGGGCTCGGCCACTTCTCGATACGGCAGGACCATCAGGTGTCCTCCCGAATAGGGATGAAGATTCATGATGGCGAAGCATTCGGTGCCTCGGCGCACGATCAGGGTGTCATCGTCGGGGCGACCCGATTGCAGAATCTCGCTGAAGACCGACCGGTCTCCCCTCGACCGACCCGATTCGAAGTAGCGGTGGCGCCAGCCGGCCCACAGGATCGATCGTTCGGCCGACAAAGTCAGACCGCCGAGTGTTGGGCGATGTCCCGCACCACTCGGTCGACGAAATCAGCCAGTCCGACTCCGCGTTCGACGTCGGCCCCACGTGCGTTCACGCCAACCGTCGACGAAGCGACGTCGTCGTCACCCACCACGAGGACGTACGGAATCTTCTCGACCTTGGCGTTGCGGATTCTCTTACCGAGTTGATCCGATGCTTCGACGACATCGACACGTACGTCGGCTGACCGCAAGGAAGCCGCGACCGCATCGGCGTAGTCCTGGTGCGAATCGGCCACCGGAAGAACACGTACCTGAACCGGCGCGAGCCACGTCGGGAATGCACCGGCATAGTGCTCGACGAGCACACCGAAGAAGCGCTCGACCGACCCGAACAGTGCCCGGTGCAACATGATCGGGCGCTGACGGGTGCCGTCCGATGCCACGTATTCGAGAGCGAAGCGTTCGGGAAGGTTGAAGTCGCACTGGATGGTCGACAACTGCCAGGTCCGTCCGATGGCGTCCTTCACGTGGATGTCGATCTTGGGGCCGTAGAAAGCGGCGTCTCCCTCCTTGACCGAATACTCGACTCCGTGAACCGTGAGCGCCCGGGCCAGGGCCGTGGTCGCCTCTTCCCAGATTTCGTCGGAACCGACGTACTTGGCCGGATCCTTGGTGGAGAGATGGAACGAGAAGTCCTCGAACCCGAAGGCACGTAGGACGCTCATGACGAAGTCGAGCAGCGAGATGATCTCGTCCTGCAACTGATCGCGGGTGCAATAGATGTGGCTGTCGTCCTGGGTGAAGCCTCGGATACGAAGGAGGCCGTGCAGGGTGCCGGCGCGCTCGTAGCGGTACACGGTGCCGAGTTCGAAGAGTCGAAGTGGCAACTCGCGATAACTGCGTCCCCGGCTCCGGAAGATCAAGCAATGCATCGGACAGTTCATGGGCTTGGGGTAGTACGTGCCGTTGTCCATTTCCATGGGCGGGTACATGCCGTCGGCGTAGAAGTCGAGGTGTCCGGAGGTCTGGAAGAGGTTCGCATTGGCGAGGTGCGGTGTGAACACGAACTGGTAGCCACCGGTCTGATGTCGTAGACGGCTGTAGTCCTCCATCAACTTGCGGACGATGGCGCCCTTGGGATGCCAGACGGCGAGACCGCCACCGAGTTCACTCGGGAACGAGAGGAGATCGAGTTCGACCGCGAGCCGCCGGTGGTCGCGGCGCTCGGCCTCCTCGAGTCGCTGCACGTACTCGTCGAGGGCCGCCTTCGACTCCCACGCCGTTCCGTAGATCCTTTGGAGGGTCGGACCCTTCTCGTTGCCGCGCCAATACGCGGCCGAGACCTTCTGCAATCGGAAGTGTCCGAGCTTTCCCGTGGACGGGACGTGGGGTCCGAGGCAGAGATCGACGAACGCTTCGGAGTTGCGGTACACCGAAACCGCATCGGCCGACCCGACCTCTCCGGCGTCGGAACCATCGGCACCGCCGGCGCGCACCCGATTGATGATCTCGCACTTGTAGGGCTGGTCGCCGAAGATGCTCAGAGCCTCGTCGGCGCTGACCGTCGACCTGGTGAACGGCTGATCAGCCTTCATGATCTCGCGCATACGACCTTCGACCACCGACAGATCGTCCTCGGTGAACGACCGTCCACCCAGGTCGAAGTCGTAGTAGAAGCCGTTCTCGATGGCCGGCCCGATCGTGTACTTGGCACCGGGATACACCTGAAGGACGGCCTGGGCGAGAACGTGTGCCGTCGAATGCCGCAGGACATGTCGGCCCTCGTCGGAGTCGGCGGTGACGATGGCGACTTGATCGCCGTCACTCAGGGCCGTCGAAAGGTCGACGAGTGAACCATTGACTCGTCCGGCGACCGCCGACTTGGCCAGATTGCGCGAGATCGAACTCGCGAGGTCGATCACACGCGAGTCAGCGGCGAGCGAACGATGGGCGCCGTCGGGTAGGACGACCGATATCTCCGACATTCGGAGCAGTTTACGGTCAGGCGTTGGCTGAAACCGGAGAATTGTCGTCCCGGCTCGACGACGGCTCCCCGACGTGTGCGACGTGACCGACAACGGTCGACTCCGCCGGAGATTCGGAGGTCGATTTGCCGGCGTAGACGTTCTTGTACACCTGGCCGGTCATCTCGCGAATCTCGAACATGACCTCGTCGATCATTCCCCGCCATGCTCGGTGTTGCTCTTCGGCGGGAACTCCTTCTTGGAGGTGCCGAGCGGGCAAGACCGGACGTCCGATGTTGATGGAGCAGGCCATGCGCAACTTGGGAGCCTTGGCATCGGGTGGCTGGATGAGATCGGTACCTACGATGCCCACGGGATAAATCGGGCAGTCGAGTTTGGCCGCGAGCCTCGCGGCACCGGTGCGACCCTTGTACAGACATCCATCGCGACTGCGGGTGCCTTCCGGAAAGATGCCGAAGAGTTCACCGCGACGCAGAACACCTTCGGCGGTGTCGAGAGCGGCCTGGCTCTTGTCGCCGCCGGCGCGATCGATCGGGATCATGCCGAGAAAGGGAAAGAGAAACTTCGTCTTCCACGAGTCCATGTATTCGGCCTTGCCGACGAACGAGATGTTGCGCGGCGCGACGAGCATCAAGAACGCGGAGTCGAGAAAGCTGACGTGATTCGGACAGAGAATCGCCGGACCAGATTCGGGTAGACGATCGAGTCCGTTGACTTCGATGTCCCACAGACGATGGGCGACTGGTGCGACGACACGACGCAAACGACCCTGCGCCTTCCCCGCTCCTTGCGCCTTGATCGCCATGACCGCCCTCCTCGTGGGCGCAGGCTAACCCTGTCGTCGGCTTTGAATACGACGAGTGACCAAGGCGACATTCACTGTTAACGAAGTCGAATTCGTCCGTTCGTGTCGATGCGATCGAGGGTCGTTTGACAATTCGTCAAAGGACGATGCCGAGCAGCGCGGCCGAGTCGCGGGCCGAACAGCCTCGTGAGACCGCAGCGTCAATCAGCACTAAAGCCCCCGGTGTGTCGAGGTCGTCGTCGAGGGCTCGCCGCACATCGTCGAGCAGACCGTCGTCGTGACGACCGTTGACACTCGAAGCCCAGGTCGTCAGTCGACTCTGGGCTCGGGGCATGAGATCGTCGACCCATTCCCACTCCCGTCGGTAGTGGTTTCCGATCAGCGCCAATCGGATGGCCCGAGGATCCCAGACCTCGCGTAGAGCGTCGACGAAGGCGAGGTTTCCGAGACTCTTCGACATCTTGGCGCCGTCCTTGAAGACCATGGCCACGTGCATCCAGTGCTTGACGAAAGGCGCACCGGTGGCCGCCTCGCTCTGAGCGCGCTCGCACTCGTGATGGGGGAAGATCAGGTCGCTTCCGCCCCCGTGGAGATCGATGGTCTCCCCCAGTTCACGAAGGGCCAGCGCGCTGCACTCGATGTGCCAGCCGGGCCGACCGGCCCCCCACACCGCCTCCCACGATGGTTCATCGGGCGCCGACGGATGCCACAGGACGAAGTCGAGCGGATCCCGCTTGTTCGGGTTGTCGACATCGCCGCCGCGTTCGCGGGCGAAGGCGATCATCTGATCGCGGCTGTAATGGCTGACCGAACCGAACTCGGGGAAACGACTCACGTCGAAATACACCGAGCCCCCCGCTTCGTAGGCGAATCCACGATCGAGGACCATGCCGATGAATCCGCGGATGTCCGAAATCGCCGAGGACGCCCGCGGCGTGGAATAGACGGGAAGAGCGTTCAGCGCCTGCAGGTCGCGTTCGAAGCGTGCTTCCTCTCCGGCCGCGAGGTCGAGGTAGTGGACACCGAGTTCGCGGGCCTTGGCGAACAAAGGATCGTCAACGTCGGTGACATTGCGGACGCAGCGAACTTCGTGACCGAGGTCGATCAGGCGACGTTGCAGAACGTCGTAGAAGATGAAGGTGGTGGCGTGCCCGATGTGGGTCGCGTCGTACGGCGTGATGCCGCAGGTGTACATCAGGACCCGGTGGCCCGGTTCGAAGGGAACGACCGCGCGTCGTGCGGTGTCGTACAGCCTCATCGGCATCGATCAGTTTCCAGTCGATCCACCGGCGGCGATGTTGCGGATACCGGTCAACTTGGGCGCCACTCGTGTCTTGTAGCGGACGTTCAGCTGCAAGAGGACGGCCGTGAAAGCCTCGATCGCGGTGGCGTTCGACAACTCGCCGGCGTCGAGCGGACGACAGCCCGGGATCTTGGCGACGATGTCGCTCACGACGGCGAGGGCTTCGGCGTCATCGCTGCAGATGAGAACGTCGGAGTCGATGGGTTCGCCCAAGTGGCCCAACTCTTTGGCCGGCAGGTGGTGGAATGCGGCCACGACGCGACATTCGGGAACAGCCGCCTGAACATGGGCGGCCACGCTTCCACGCGGCGGAAGGAGTGGCTGGAACTCACCGGCCACCCGAACCAGTGCATTGGCCATGCTGATCACCACTTTGCCGCGCAATGCCTTCGCATTCTCTTGTACGGTCGTCGCCGCCGAGTCCCACGGAGTTGCGATCACGATCAGGTCACAACCGCTCGCCTCGGAGTTGTCGCCGTAGGAGAGCAGATCGCAAAGTTCGGGGAACTTGGAGATCTGTTCGTCACGGGCCTCCATGGCCTTGTACTTCGAACGCGATCCGATGACCACGGGGTAACCGATCGAGGCCAGACGAGCGGCGAGTGCGGTGCCGGCCGGGCCGGTTCCACCAAGAATTCCGATACGCATGGCTCCACCTTCCCACACCGACCAGCGCCGATCGGAGTCCGCAGGCCCGAACGGGTGACGACTAGTTTGGCTTCATGGGTCTGCTGGAGGGCAAGAAGATCGTCGTCACGGGGGTGCTGACCGACGCTTCACTCGCCTACTCGGTGGCTCGCCTCGCTCTGGACGAGGGGGCCGACATCGTTCTGACCGGTGCCGGACGGGCGTTGTCCCTCACCCAGCGGACGGCCCGCAAACTCCCTCGCGAGGTCGAAGTACTCGAACTCGACGTCACCGTGCCCGAGCATGGGGAAGCGCTTCGAGATCACTTGGGCGCCAAGTGGGGACGGGTCGACGGAGTTCTGCACAGCATCGGATTCGCCCCCGAGGTGTGTCTGGGCGAGGACTTCATGGCGGCCCAATGGAGCGATGTCGCGACGGCCATCCAGATCAGTGCCTACTCCTACAAGTTCCTGGCCGAGGCCTTGTTGCCGCTTCTCGGATCGGGCTCCTCCATCGTCGGTCTCGACTTCGACAACACGGTTGCCTGGCCGGCCTACAACTGGATGGGCGTGGCCAAGTCATCCCTCGAGAGCATCAATCGCTACCTGGCTCGCGACCTCGGTCGACGGGGCATCCGCTGCAATCTCGTCGCCGCCGGACCCATCAAGACGATGGCGGCCAAGTCGATCCCGGGTTTCAAGAAGTTCGAAGACGTCTGGGACGAGCGCGCTCCCCTCGGGTGGAACGTCGAGGATCCGACTCCGGTCGCACGGGCTTGTGTCGCGCTACTTTCGGATCTCTTCCCGGCGACCACCGGATCGATGATCCACGTGGACGGCGGATATCACGCGACTGGTGCCTGACGTGAACCGCTTGGCTGGCGAGGCATCGCCTTACCTGCGCCAGCATCGCGACAATCCGGTCGATTGGTATCCATGGGGGCCCGAGGCCTTCGCCGCGGCTCAGGAGCGGAACCTCCCCATCCTCTTGTCGGTGGGTTACTCCGCGTGCCATTGGTGTCATGTGATGGCTCACGAATCCTTCGAGGACCCGGTGGTAGCGGCGGAGATGAACACACGTTTCGTCTGCGTGAAGGTCGATCGCGAAGAGCGCCCCGATGTCGACGCCGTCTACATGGATGCGGTGCAGGCCCTGACGGGTCACGGGGGCTGGCCGATGACGGTCTTTTTGACCCCTGATCGCGAACCCTTCTTCGGCGGCACCTATTACCCACGCGAGGGCTTCCTTCGACTGATGGCCGCCATCAGTGACGTGTGGACGAACCGACGCGACGACGTGACCAGCAACGTGCAGTCGATCGTCGAAGCCATCGGACGTACGTCGCGCGTCGAACCAGCACCCGGGCTGCCGAACGAGGAGTTCCTCGATCGTTGTGCCGAAGTGCTCGCCGAGCGACACGATCGGGAATGGGGCGGATTCGGTGAAGCACCGAAGTTCCCCTCCACCATGAACCTCGACTTCCTCCTACGCCGACACATGGTCAGACCTGAATCCGGATGGGCGGCGGTCGTCGAGCGTTCACTCGACGCCATGGCCGCCGGCGGAATTCACGACCACATCGGCGGAGGCTTCGCCCGGTACTCGGTGGATCGACAGTGGTCGATTCCTCATTTCGAGAAGATGCTCTACGACCAAGCTCTCTTGTTGCGCGCGTACTGCCACGGCTACTTGGTTCTCGGTCATAGACGCTGGCAACGGGTCATCGAAACGACGATCGAGTTTCTCCTTCGCGACATGCGACATGAAGGGGGCTCCTTCTACAGCGCCGAGGACGCCGACTCCGATGACGGAACCGGCCACCATCACGAAGGCTGGTTCTACACCTGGACCCTCGATGAGATCCGCTCCGTTCTCGGGGACCGAGCGGCCGCCTTCGCCACCTGGTTCGGTGTCACCGAAGCCGGCAATTTCGAGGGGCGCAACAACCTGTTTCGTCCGATCACTCCCGACATGTTCGACCGGACAAGCGAAGTCGAAGACGCCTGTCGGATCCTTCTCGAACATCGGAGCCGTCGTCTTCGTCCCGGCCTCGACAGCAAGATCCTCCTCGAATGGAACGCGCTCCTCATTTCGTCACTCGCCGAGTGTGGGACGGCGCTCGGTCGGCCCGACTGGATCGAGGTCGCTGAACGTTGCGGTGAGTTCCTCGTCGGCAATCTCCGTCGCTCGGACGGAACGTGGAGTCGGGTCTGGCAGGCCGACGCCGAGCCACCCGCCCGTCACGATGCGCTGGCCGTCGATCACGCGGCCCTCGTCGAAGCTTTCGTACGACTCGCCGAGGCGACCGGACGTCGGGTCTGGATAGATCGAGCCGTCGAGATCGCCGAGATTCTCGTGAGCTCGTTCCATGATCCGGTGAACGGCGGATTCTTCACGGTGGCCAACGACGGCGAACAGTTGGTGGTGCGTCAGAAGGATCTGCTCGACA
>Ga0129333_10001023_pt1 | contig 24784 bp, 43 predicted proteins | sample CPB6_08_DNA_FD_94474 | JGI IMG/M metagenome (GOLD analysis project Ga0129333, IMG submission 94474) | Freshwater to marine salinity gradient microbial communities from Chesapeake Bay, USA - CPBay_Sum_0.6_0.8_DNA | ecosystem: Environmental > Aquatic > Marine > Coastal | place: USA: Chesapeake...
ATAATAATCTCCAGCATGGAACAGTAGGAGTACAGGGAGGAGGACTAGTAGGGGGAGTAGTGGATCGATCCATAATAAGTGGAGTACCGAATCCAGTACGTACCCTCTATGTGAAGAGCTAACATGGAGGGACTAGGAGGAGGGAGAGGGGTACTACCCAAATAAAAATGGCACCCTTGCGGGTGCCAAACCATTAGGTCAAATGGCAATATCTACTGTATGCCGCGAAGGGCATAACTTGTATGCCCAAACCACAATACCCCCATATGTAGTATCTCTATTTGGATATAGAATATATCTATGAAAATAGGGAAAACGGGAAATGCCTATATTAGGGATCTGGAATAATACCATTAGCCACCTACGGTAATGCTTTTTCCCCCCGTAAAACTACCTGTGGCAAAATGTCACGCCACATGATATAACTCCCCGATAAGTGTAGCAAAATGCCACACCCTACTTTTAGTACTAATTAAGCCCGTAATTACGGGTACTTAGCCTACACAAGTATATACATGCAAGGAGCGTGCCAACCAAATTTAAGCATAATAAAATACAATATCCAGCCCGCAGGGGGTGGAAAAGGTGATATCATTAATGTATTAGGAATATCGAGTTACATATTGCTCCCCTACAAGTCTACCATGTTTAGCAGTATATACTACCCCTATTACTCTGTCAAGGGGGTATTCGATTTCCCGATATTCGAAAAAAAATGGGGGGGTATGGGGGCCGACCGGCGTGATGCCCCTTTTTTCAGAAAATGGGGGTTCATGGCCCCCGGCCCCCGCAGCCCCCCATTTCCAGCGGAGGCACGGAAAAGCCCCCGACACCTTTCGGCATCGGGGGCAATCCGCTAACCCGTTTACTTCTTCTTGGAAACCTTCATCAAGTCGATGATGTAATCCTTCACCGTCTTACCGTCAATAGCAATCTTGTGGAAATCAAGAACAAACTTCAACTTGTTCTTATCGCTATTGATTTCGGTGTAGAACTTCATAGCCGCTTCCGCAGGGAGGGAGAAGAAGAAACGGGCCACATTCTCCTTCTGGGCAAGGGGCATATCGGGCGAAAGGACGTTAGCGGCAAGAATCTTCTCGACAAGCGAGAGATTATCGTTCAACTTATAGCCCTTCGTCTTTTCCAGACGGCCAGCGAGAATATCCTCGACCGTCACCTGTGCCTCATACTTAACGATAAAGTCCTTAAGCGAAACCGCCGCCTCGAAACCAACGAAACCGCAGCCAATGTTATAGACCTTCTGGGCATTGGCCTTGGCGTTTTCGGGGTTCAGCATCCCCGCCTTATGCACCGCGTCATTGAAGCGGAACCACGAACGGCGCGAGGGGTAAATCTTGTTAGGCTCAAACTCCCCCTTATGCTCAAGGTGGGCGCGGTTCTGGTTAAGGAAATCCCACATAAGCGGGTTCAACTTACCGTTGGAATAGTCAAGGAAATCCTCGACGGTAGGCTCAAGGTCGAAAACCGTCCAACGGTCCAACTCAGCGGGGTCCATATCGTTTACGGCATACTGCGCCCCATGCGTTCCACCGTTAACGGCTGCAAAGATAAGGGTATCGGGATGCAGACGATGACCGTTAATGGTACGGCTATCGGTCAACTGGAAAATGCCCTGACGCACCTCAAGGGTTGCACGGTCCACTTCGTCAAGGAAAAGGACAACCGCCTTCTCGCAAGCCTCCTTATACCAATCGGGAGGGTTCCAAGAGGTACGGTTTCCCTCGATAATGGGCAAACCAACAAGGTCGCCCTCAGTCATTTGGGATGCACGACGCTCGACAACAGGAAGCCCAACGGATGCCGCAAACTGATAAACAGTCTCCGACTTACCCATACCGTGCTTACCCCGAATCATAACAGGGTAGCGAGCATCCGTAACGTGCTTCACGATAGCGTTGAACGTCTTAAAGTCGATAGCCATTTCCCAGACTCCTAATCGTGCCGCTCCATGCGGCAACTTTGGGGATACTATACGAAGGCTCGCGGGATTGCAAGCACTTCTTTTTTCTCCCCGAAACGTCGCGGCCAGCCCTTCAACCAGCGAACAGGTGGGGTTATACCGCAGGATGGGGGCGGGGTCAAGCACAAAGAAATGGGGGTCAGCAGGGACCGGCCCCCATTGCCCCCCCTTTTCGGGGGGGCGGGGAGGCATTAGCCCTTATCCAACCTTTCGCTTAACGGGAATAACCCGCTCGCTAGTCTTGAAATAGGGATGCTCATAACCCTCCATATCGGTCATCCACATACGACGAACCCGCGAAGGCTTAGGGGCAGGAGCCTGCATATCGGTAAGAACGATATGACCGTCAAACTCCCCATGCTCGTTAACGTACTTAGTCGGAGCATCGAAATCGGTTCCACCGTGCATAACCCGCTCATGGTTACGCCGCTCACCCTTCTTCCACATATAAATCTTATCCTCCCCAACGCGGGTATCGAAAGGGATAATCGTGAAAGAAGCCAGTTTAGCGAGGTTATCCAGTTCGGCATAGAACAGGGAAAGCAGTTCATCCGAAACGGAGCCGCTCTGGTCGATGCTAATAGCGATATTAGCCGTGTGATTAGTCTTTCGACCGGGGTGGATATAGGGATAACGGCGGTTAATACGCTTCACCGTGTTCTGCTTAGACGCACGCTGCGCCTGTCCAATGAACATACGGAGAACCGCCTTCCAATCGACGGTGCCATTAATGAAACGCATAATCTCCTTCTGGATATCCATAGGGATCTTTCCCCATCCCTCGGAGGACTTGGAAACATCCTTAACGCCTTCCCGCATAGCCTCCTTCAGCCGCTCACGGGCCAAATCCTTAATATCCTGCGGCAGTTCGGCATTACCCTCGCCCCAACCTTCATGGTTATCGAAGTTACCGCAATCGCAAGGCTGGCTATTGCCCTCCTGCCCTTCGCCGTTCTGGTGATTGCCGTTGCACTTGCTCTCGCCCTTATTATCATCTTCCAACAACTTGTAATACTGTTCAGCCGTAAGACCATCGGCATAACCGAAGTTCTTAGGGAAAACAGCGGCGAAACCGTCCTTATCCTTATCGGAAGGAAGTTCACCCTTCAAATGGCAGTTAATAGACATATCGGTTGCAAGGTTCCAACGCATAGAAATCTTATGACCATCGGGCGAACGCTTGAAACAATGCTCAAGGATAAGGTGATAAAACTCATGCTTCAAAACGCCCCTACGGTGCGTATCACTCAGTTTAGCCATAAACTCCTCATTATAGAGAAGTTCAAAGTTACCATCCGGCGTAATACGGACGCCAGCGGTAGGAATACCGCGAGAAGGCACCTTCTGGATATTCCGCGAAACAGCGGAAAAGAAAGCCTCACCAAGCAGAAGGCGGTAAATGTCTTTCTCCAAATCATAAGCCATCGCAGACCTCTCGCCGCTCCATGCAGCGTGCGGGCATACTACACGCTCACCCTCACCGTGTCAAGCACCATCGCAGGGTCTGGAAATGGGGGTTGGCAGGGGCCGCTCCCTATCTCCCCCCATTAATAGGAGGAGGAGGGGCGTGATATTACTTAATATCTATAGGAAGAATACCCGTTTCGTAATAGGTATCATCCCAGTTAGAAACTCTGCGGCTAAGGTCACTAGCCACCCGCCTATGAACAATAACATTCTGCGTATAGAGACTCGGCTCAACGTCAAAAGGAGTATGGCTGGCTTCAATCAGTTTAAGTTCCCTATCTTGAGGGATATTACCATCAAACATAGTAGGGGCAAGAACACAACGGATAGGAATACGCACTTCCCGCATCTCGGATGCCCCATCCCCAAAGCAAAGCGCATTAACCGTAAGGTGGTCATACTGGAACCGTACATCGGCAATACCGCCGCCCACATCCTTTTCAATAGGGGACATAGGGGTAAAACGCAACTGTTTGGAATACTTTACCCGCTTCTGCGAGCCAAAGTTCCAATGCTTAATAAAGTCGGCACCAGTAAGAACAAAAGTTCTGCTCTTGTTATTGTTATAATAATCCATCTGGAGAAAGGTGGCACCCTCGCCCCATCCATTCTTAACCATAGTATCAAGAATATACTTGCGCTCCTTTGGAACATGGGTAAGAATCTCGTTGCGGATTGCAGCCTTCTCCGCACACTTATCGGCACGATGCCCGTCCTGCCTACAATACCCACACAAGCGACCAGCCATGATTGGCCTCCCTTCAAGGTGAGAGGAATATACCCCAGAAAGGATGCAGGGGTCAAGCATAGAAAAATGGGGGACCATAGGGACCGGCCCCCATCGCCCACGATTAAAGGTCGGGGTTCAGGGGGCCGGATTTTACTTCTTACGGTTGTTCTTTGCTCGGCGCTTCTTACTACCAATCTTACGTCTACCCTTACGCGGACGGTTCTTATGTGGATGCGGCATATTTATTTCTCCTTTCAGTTGGCGATCCCGGTAGGATTCGAACCTACAACCTACGAGGTAGAAGCTCGTTGCTCTGATCCGTTGAGCTACGGGACCATTATTGGTGAGGGAGGTGGGATTCGAACCCACAACTAACGGCTTAAAAGGCCGCTACTCTAACCGTTGAGTTACTCCCCCTCTAAAAAGTCCACCATTGGTTATATTTCCCAACAGTCACGGTGTCACTTCACCCTTGCGGTAATCACCAGACTACCGCAGACAAAAGTTGGTGGGGCTGGACGGACTCGAACCGTCACGGTATTGCTACCGGCAGATTTTAAGTCTGCTGTGTCTACCATTCCACCACAACCCCAAAGTGGTCGGCCCGCTAGGAGTCGAACCTAGTCTAGGCGGTCATCTACCGCAAAACGATTATAAGTCGTTCTCGCATTGCCGATGCACGGGCCGATTACTTCTACACTCTACCACACTATCTGCAAGGTTTCAAGTAGTTTTCGCAGTCACAGGCGCTTTTCGTAACTGGCTGGATATCGACCCCTACGGTGCGGGTAAAATAATAATGAACACCGCTACGCTTACCAGAGTCAGGGCCACAACTATTAAGGTTCTTCTCATCAAAAGAAATATCCTCAATCCCCCAATCATCATTATCAAGGAAAGGATACTTCTTTAAAATAGCATACTCGATGGCATAGGTAACTTCCTCAACTGTCAGTTCCACGTTAACCATGTCCTGCCTGTGTGCGTTCATCCTGTCCTCCAGTTCTGGTAACTTACTATACTTCGGAAAGGTTGTCAAGTGCGCCGTGGAGTCGAACCACGCAGCCCCATCCCTTTGCAGGTTGTCTTAGCGGTGCGTGTTCACACCGCCAGTTACCAAGTACCCCGTACTGCGCCTTGACTTCATGCATAGTACCCGATCATCAGTAGGTTGTCAAAGAGAAGAAATAGGGGGAGAAGGGGGTCGGCCCCCACTGCCCCCCACTTTTAGCAGGGGGCGGGGGCTTGACTTTACGCCTTCTTCTTGCGAGACTTTCGCTCATGGAGTTTAAGGATACGCTCTGGAACGCCCTTAATCTCACTCTGTCCAATCCACAGAACATTGATAAGACGGGAACCCTTACCGGCGCGGCTACGACGGTGAACATCATTAGTCATCTGCATAACAGTACCAATACGGTCGGTGGTCTTATCGGGCGTAGCACTCCCATCATAATAGGGATCATACCGCCAGTTACCAACATTCCCCTTACGGAGAACAACAAGGTCGCCCTCCTCAAATGGGGTTTCACGGTTAACAGCCATAAACTTACGGACGTTCCAATCGTTAGTCATTTTCCAGAACATACGGGCATTAGCGGGTCGAGTCTCCCATGAAGAATCCCAAGCATCGCTGCCCTTGGAAACATAATCGCCAGTATCAGGGTGAATAACATAAACATAGTTACCGTTGCCATTCATGGCAAACTTATAAACCTCCTGAATATCCTCACGCGAGTCATACCACTCGATAAACTTCTTCTCGTAATCGTGATACTCGGGCAGGGTATCATGGATAAGACGGAGAAGATAGTTATGTTGAGGATCGGTAATATTACCCTTGCTCTTATTCTGACTCACAATATCATTAACCGTACTAATATGGTTAGGCTTGCCAGCATTAGCCGTGATATAGGCTTCCGCCGCCTTAATCGTCATAGCCTTATCATAATGCTTAAGGTCGTCGCTGACGTTAAACTGCTTAAAATCAAACTCATATTTCGCGGCCATTGTCGTACCTCATTTGCTGCACCATGCAGCGTAGGGAGCATATTACACGGGGACGGTGCAGCGGTCAAGCACAAAGAAATAGGGGTTCATAGGGGCCGACCCCCACCACCCCCCGTTTAACCAACGAGTAGGCGGTAAAAAGGTTTACCATCTTTTTTTGTACATTCGTTTGGATCATTCCAATCGGCTAATAGTTCTTCATTCCAATATTTGCCATTATCAAGACAAAGGATAACAAATCTTTCTTCATCCTCCTTTGCCTTAAGAACAAGATTATGGTGGCCATTGGCATCCTGCCATATATCACCAACCGCTGGAATAATGAAGTCAGTCATTAGACCTTCCCCTTGTGGTTAGTATTGCCCAAGTTAACTGCAACCGTTTGGAACTTTACATTAGGGGTATTAGCCAGCATACCCATCTGGCAGGACTTTCCCTTATACAAGCCGCTGTTATTCTTAAAGTATTGCAGATACCGCTCCCTATCAGCAGTAGAGCCAAACTTAAGAATAGAGATAGAAGCCTGTTTGCCATCAGCACCGGCAACACCAGCATAACGCGGCGTGTCAATAGAACAGTCTGGGCATTGGCCGATAAGCCCACCAGCAAGACGTTTTGCCTTGGAGCGGGGGTCAAACTCACTTTCACATTCGGTACAAATCATGCTAGTTGCCTCCATTTCGTGTGCGGCCTACCTACGTCCCACAGTACCACCGTGCCATTCTCCAAGTCAAGGGCTTTAAATCTATCAATGCCGGGATCGTAGTAGGTAGGATCTGTCAGAATAAGCAACGTCGCTGTCCACTCTCCAACAATATCGCCCCACTCACTATATCTAACGCCAGTAAAATGCCAAATATCGCCAACCCGTAATGTAGGCCTCATGCTAGTTGCCTCCAAGATGAGCCGGGGTCGTCCCACATATGCCAGTTTTCTACCACACCAGCCTCTGGCCCGTCAAGTTCTAATCCCTTGAACCGCCAGTGATCGTTATCTTTCGTGGGAGTAGAAAGGATAAGAATGACAATTTTGTCCATAACATAATCGCCAACAACATCATTCCAACGTTCTATTTCCCACTCCCAGATATCGGCAAGTTTGGGTTTCATGCTATCTTCTTCCAGCTACTAATAGAAAATGCATTAAACTCTGCCATGCAGTATTGTCCAGTTTCAAGACAAATAACATCCCACGACTCTCTACCTGTATTTTCTTTTCTTCTAAGTAACAGATAATGATTATTGAAGCCGGGAAGCTGATAGAACCAAATGTCCCCAACCTCTCGCGGCATCATGCTACTTTCCTCCAGCGGCGCATCCACAGCATGAAGTCATACCACTGTTGCTTGCCAGTTTCAAGTTCAATCAAATAAAACTGCGAGTCACCCATGTTAAGATTACGATGGGCCATAACCATATAATGCTTGGCATCCCGTCCAAGCTCAATCGTAATAATATCCGCAATCTGCGGCTTACGATTGAGTTTACGGGCTGTTTTTTTATTAGCCAACGAGTTTCCCCTCCCCCTCTAGAACATCGGCATACATTTCGTGGAAATCGCCCGTCTCTAATACAAGACATTTAACAGCAATATCATACCCTTTATACGGCATAGTTTTAAACTCGACCATCGGCATAAGATGGTATTCCTCCCAAGGTCTATTATGGGGAGTGCAATAAATCCTGTAGATATTGCCAATCATTATGCCACCTTCTTATAATAAGGATTCCCGGTGAGGTCAAGTTGTTGGCTCCACTCCCTATTATAAAAAATCTTCATATCATAACGACCAGTTTCCAGATGGAGATAACGAACAGCAAAGTCCCGGCTTTCATAATAGCCAAGTTCTTTTTCATTAAGGATATTGTTAACTGGCCCAGCCATAAGGATAAGCCAATGCTGGCATTTACCAAAGCCACCAGACCCATAAATATGGGTAGTGTTATACAGCCAGATATCACCAACCTGTGGGATGAGTCGCGGCATGGGCGAGACAATATACTGGGAGACTGTGGGTGTCAAGGGAAAAGAAATGGGGAGAGACAGGGACCGGCCCCTACAGCCCCCCCATTTATAGTGGTGGACGGGGAGGGGGAGAAGGAGTACTATGCTTTGCATGGAGGGACGGGGAATGTGCAACCACGGCGGGTTCCAGATAATCGAGGAGGGTATGGTGCAGGAGAAGTGGGAGGAGGGGGATATTTTTGTACAGGAAGTTTTTGACTGGGTCTACTGTCCAGAATGTGACGAAGATTTCGCTTGCAACGCTCGATAAGTTCGTGTAGTATGCTTTCAACGGTGAGGGGATGGTCCCCAAACCAAAACAGCGCCCCAAGTGGGCAGAAGGGTAAGTCGGTCATGGCTATCACCAATGAGCAGGTTCTTTCCGCGATTTCGGAGTATCAGTCGGCTAACTCTCGTCCTTGTCCCGCTAACTACCTTGTTAGCAAGTTTGGCGATGAGGTGCTCGACACCATCGCATCGCTGAAGAAGGCTGGCACCGTTGTCGGTAAGCGCGGTCGTACTGGCGGGCTGGTTCCCGCTGGTGCTGCCCCCGCTACTGAGTCGGCACCGGCTGAGTCGGATGTTGCAGACCAGTTCGCCGCACTTGCGGCGCGGCTCGCTGAGAGCGAGCAGACCGAGGCTGCGGTCGGTTAAACCGTAGCATATAATACATTTCAACGAGAGGCCCACAACCACAATAGGTTGTGGGCTTTCTCTATTGCGTACACTAGCAAATGTGGCGCGGTGCGTCAAGCCCCAAAAATGGGGGTCCACAGGGGTCGGCCCCCACCGGCCCCCTTTTTTCAAGGGGAACCGCAAGGGCGACCGATTACCCGAAAAAGGCCTTTTGTGCATCGGTCAAGTTCTTATTCCCATGATAGACCAAACCGATTTTCACCAAACCTTGAATAGCGGGGGAATCGTCAATATTGCCATCGACATAACCGGCATTGATACGGGCGTCGTGGTCCGAAAAGATACGAGAATGGGGCGCGTCAAGGTCAACGCTGGCATCATACTTGCCGCCGAGCGATTGAGTAACCTTGAAGTTTTCGGGTGCGCCCGTCAGGTCAAGGTGCAGGCTCTTAGTATAAGCGTAAAAGGTAAGGTGCGGCATCGTCTTAGCAATATTGCACCATTTGTCGAAATACTCCTGCGAATAGAAGTCTCCCGAATCATGGATGCGAACGGTATTGACCGAACGCATACGGAGCAAGTCCGAAACAATACCGGCAACGAAACCGTCCGATTGTGAGAATGAAAGGTTATGCGAACGCGCAGCCTTAGCCATAGGGAAGGCATATCCACCCTGCTTTGCATAGCACACGCCACGGCAAGCCAAGGCACCGGGGCAGGTATTACGCTCCACAAGGTTAGCGTCGAGGAAGTTATAATCGGCAGGAAGCCCGAAACCAACAATGTTCCAGTTACCGCCCGAAGTCTTTGCAAGTTTTTCGTTCTTATTCCAGCGAGCGTTGAAAGGCTTGGCCACCGTTTACTCCTAGCGCCCGTCAATCGAGCGTGGGTGGACTATACACGCGCACGGTGCAGGGGTCAAGCAGGGAAGGTAGACTAAAAAAGGGGGACAACAGGGGCCGGTCCCTGCCACCCACCATTTTATCCTGCTTGACGCCAGCCCCGCGACCATGTATTGTCTCCCTCATGGAAAACACAGAGAAGCCATGCAAGACCTGCGGAAAACTGGACCAGCCACATGATCCCTGCGATTGCCCCGATATTCGCAAGGGCAGCGTAGTCTTTCACCGGAACCCAGACGGCCACCACCTTGGCGACCTAATCAAGGGGCCGGGAACAGTAATCGACCTTTTCGACGTTGAAGGCGTTGACTTCGCAGAGGTTCTATGGCAGAGTGCCTGCATGTCCACACCAATCAGGATTGAAAACCTTATCACGGAAGGAGAAAAGCGTGAGCGTTAAGATTATCGTTCTGGCAGACGGTGACACTTGGGAAACCGTGAACGGAGATCAGCAGATTCTAGAGATTACAGACGAGGCTTATGATAGGTTGTGCGAGGATGTAACCTTCCTTGCAGAGTTAGAGGAAGGCAAGGATATTCTTTCGACCAAGGAGGTCAAGTAATGCAGGTAACTTTTACGTATCGTGACACAGCAGGTGATTTTACGGTGGATGCCGAGGTTAGCGGTAATCGTGTCCAGATTGTATCAATCACGGATGATTACAATCAGGATATTGACATTGACGACTTCTCCGATAGCGAGAAGGCCACAATGCGTGGTATTGCCCTAAAGGAATACCACAATATTTTGAATAGCGACGATGATGATTCTGTTTTCGATGATGAGGAATCGTCAAACGAAGCATATGATTAAAGTTTAACCCCAGCCACCAAACTCCACATTTGGGGGGCAACGGGGGTCGGCCCCCACCAACCACCATTTGTTTCCCCTTGACTCCACCCCCCGCTTCGAGTACTATCCACCTTGTCGATAACGACGGAGGCCAGACACATGGATAAGAAGGCACTGTTCGGAGAGGTCGATTTCGCGGTTGAGGAGGCACTCAACACTCGCGTGTCTAAACTGGACACCCTCGATATTGAGGAGTGGACCGACGACGTTCTAAAGGAGGACGCTGAAAATGTCAACTTGACAATCGCTCAAGCCTGTGAGAAGATGGGCTGGACCGCTGATGACTACAACAGCACGTTCTTGCGCATCCGTCGCAACCGCCACACTCCCAAGACTGTTTCAATCTAACCGGCCATTGGCCAAAGGAAAAAAGATATGACCCAGATGAATCTTCCCCTCGTCACCCTCGCTCGTACCCCTAGCCGCAAGAGCAAGACCACCCGCCGCAATCACACGTGGGTTATCCAGAAGAAGGAGGGGGGGCGGTGGACCACCCTTCGTGATAGTGGCGGCGTTATCAATATCCGCACCCGCTCGCTGGCCCGTAACATTAGCCGCGAGTTCAATAACACCGCTAAGAAGCCCCGCTCATTCCGCGTTAAGAAGTTTGCCTAACAATCCCACGGATAGGACTCCCGCCTATGGCACGGCATATTAAGACCCGCGACTATAACCTGTTGCTGCTTATTAATGGAGCAACTAAGGCGGGAGTCCACCGTGATAACCGCAAGCACGCAAATGCGACCGCTTGCAGAGGAAAAAAAGATACCATGATGCCCGCTAATAAGGTTAAGATTGCTCGCACTTTCGATTGGACCCGTCCAGCCCTTCATGGGGACGAACTTTTCGAGATTGGCGTTGACGAGGGCGGTAACATTATCGCCGCCGCACTTATTGACGAGGAGGGCAACGCTATTCCTTTTAATCTTCGTTCCTTCAATGATGATGAGTTGAAGGAGATTATGGAGGCGGCAGGTGATTAGTTTTCCCATTATTTTAATCCTTGTGGGCCTAATCAGGTTACGGGCATGAGCGTAACCCCCTCCCCCCTCACAAATGGGGGGCTGTGGGGTCCGGCCCCTACCTTCCCCCATTTTCCCATCGGACACGAAAAAGCCCCCCTTTCGGGGGGCCGAGCCTATCCTAACCGTGGAGGCTAGGACTTGCGGCGGGAAGCGTTCATTTCGTCGTATTCCTTCACCAAGTCCACCGCGACAACATCGCCGCGAGCGGCAAGGCCGCGAAGGTACTCAAAGGCGCGGCTCTTGAGCGACTCCGCACCGTCGCCCTTCGGGGTCGGCTTCTGGCCCTTGGGGAAAAGACCGCCCTCGTTTCCACGGCCAGCCTCAAGGGTGCCAGCGTCGATAAGAGCCTGAATCTCCTTCGCCTTGAAACCGCCAACGTGAACGAGAACACCCTTCGGGCATCCACGGTCGTTCTGCTTGACATAGTTGGCGACGAAGGCGACGATTGCGTTTTCCATTCTGCTTGCTCCCTTGCGGCTCCATGCCGCTCTGTGATGGTGTAGTTATACCTTTTCACCCTATCGGCGGCAACAAAAAGAAAAGGGGGTTAGCAGGGACCGGCCCCCTTTGCCCACCATTATCTGGTTGGCACGGGGCTTGCCTAGAACAGGTCAATGGCGATTGTCACCACGAGAACACCAAGGAACAATCCGCGATTCATCGAACCAACCGCCGCCAGCGTACCAATCCAGATTGCAGTTGCCATTATTCCTCACCTCCAAAATAACCGTAGTCCTCGTCCGTACCCCATCCGGCGCTGGCAAGGGCGTCGGCGTCGTCGCTCATGTCGAAGGTGGTGCGGTCGTCCTCGTAGTCGGGATGCAGCGGCTCGATTTCACCGTTTTCCTGTGCCTCGCGCTCTGCCTGACGCTCCTCGCGGCACAGGGCGTCCTCGCAGTTTTTCGCGCCACAGGTGATGCACTCGCCGTCGCTGTTCTGCCACAGTTCGGGGTTGGTGACGCGCAGTTCGTCAATGATGTCGCTGCACGCCTTGCACACGCGGTCGCCGTCGTTGTACTTCACAGCCACAGCCGTCTCGCAGTTGTCGCAGGGGATCATTTTTTTATCGCTCCAGTTTGAGGTTGCGGCGAAGAACGTTGAGGGCATCTTTCCACGCTTGCGTGTCCCTGTCAATAGAAAAAGAGCCACGCTTGACCGAATGGACGGTCAGTTCCTCCCCGCGAAGGAGAGTGTAGCGGATGGAGTAGAGGCCATTTTGCAGGGGGGTCGTCAGCGTTTTCATAGGGAGAGTTTTACCCCAGAACGTGAGAGGGGGCAAACTTTATAAATGGGGGTCCGCAGGGGCCGCTCCCCTTTGGCCCCTATTTTCTAGGAGCCTTGGGGATTGCCTACTGGTTGAACCACTTGCCAGCGTCGGCACAGCTATTGCACGCGCAACCGTCCGAGTCGGTCCACTTGGCATCCTGCTTGCGCAGCGCGTCAAGGTCGGCGGCGGTGAAGTTGTCATCCGCGAACAGGGTCAGCAGGGCGTGGGCCATGTCGGGATTCTCGTAGCCCTCCGCGACCATATCGGCCAGAATCTTGCGGTCATGCTCGCGGTCGTCCTCATCGTCGGGCGTCCAGTTACGGTCGTCCACAACGGGCGAGGGCATGAGAGCGGCGACGGCAGCATTGAAACCGTCACGGTCGCAATCCTCATGGAAGGCGTCAACGCAGGGCTGGCAGGGCGTGTCGTTCTTGCAGTAGCAGGGCATCGTGGCCTCCTTGGTAAAAGCGCGAGCGTGGAAAGAACAAGCGGCATCTTCATCGCAGCCGCAGATAACGGTGCCGGGGGCAGGAATCATGTTCTCGTTGGTGTTTGTCATGGACGGAATATACAGATTCCCCCCGCATGGGGCAACAAAAAGAAAAGGGGGTCAGCAGGGGCCGCTCCCCATCGCCCACCATTTTCCGGTGGAGGGGATTTGCTAGCCGATATACATATCCCAAAGGATCATTGCAAACATATAACTAGCAAACCCAAAGAACATTGCATTACCAAAAGTCTCAGCCGACATCAGTTGAACTCCTTGAGTAGTTGGATTGTGCCAAACCCAAGAGCAAGCATTAGGGAAGTAAGAGCCAGCCAAATCATCGGTCCCCCCTCATAAGACGGTTAGCCTCTCGTTCAACCTCATCAAGACGGGCGAGTGTAGCAGGGTCATCCTTGAAACGCAAGCGCGAAAGACGGATAGTTTCAAGGAACATGAGGTGCTGTGCGGGAGTCATTAGTCCTCCAATGCGCGTTCGCAGATAAGGAACGCTTCCTGCGGGGAAATGTTTTGCTTGTGCTGGATTTTGCTCATGCAACCAGCAACAGCGAAAACGTGCTCATCGTTCGTTGAAATCCAGTTGAACCAGACGGTCATGGCAAAAGCAACGCCAAGCGCAAAGAACCCAACCGCCACCTTATCGCCCATCGACATATTGCCTCCCGTGTCAGTCATGGGAGGAATATACAGCGGGTCATCTAGGGTGGCAACAAAAAGAAATAGTGGTCAGCAGGGGTCGGCCCCCAGCACCCCCTATTTTGGGATGTGGGAGTTTTTACCACCAGCCCTTTTTCTGCTGCCAAGCCTGACCAGCGGCGATGCAGTCAAAAGCCTTATCCCCAAGCCAAGTGAACCCAACCGCGACGATAATACCGCCAGCGGTGAAAGAAACCATCATACCAATGAACATACAAAAACCAAGGAAAAACTGAAACACGGTTACCTCCAGAAGTTACGGAAGCCCTCGATCATCATGTCGAGGAACACAAGCCCGATAATCATATACGCGCCAACGGCCAGCGTCAACTCAAAAATACCAACCACCAAGTCCATTACGCCTCCACCGTGTAGGTTTCCGTGATGCTGGTCACGCGGTTGCGGTTCACCTTGACGCAGTTGACGCCCAGCACATAGGTTGCCAACACGCCGCCGTAGGCGTCCACCTCATAGATGAAGTTTTCGTTCTGCACCCAGCCGCTGAACAGCTTGCCGCTCTGCGTCAGGATGAACGTCAGGTTGCTCTCGCTGCGCTTCACCGTGTTGTGCTTGCTTGCCATCTCGTTTGTCATGGTGAGAATGTACCCCAAGTCATGTGTGGGGGCAATAAAAAGAAATGGGGGTTTGCGGGGGTCGGCCCCCCTTGGCCCCTATTTCCTAGCGTCGGGGGGGCCTTGCACCTAGCCGCTACGTCCAAGCAAGGGTCGTGCCATCGAAGGACACGCTCTGCTCCGTGAAGGTATGCTTCTTGACGGCATACCGCATATCACGCCAACCCTGACGGTTCAGGTCAAAGTGTGCAACGTCGTGATTAGGACCGATGATGCTAGGAAGGCGGTAGTTGTGCTGAAGGCACAGGGCATCCCTGATATCGCTAGGGATGGTGCGGGGGTCAACGACCTTCCGCTCCTTGTCGTTCAGCATGAAAACGTGGACCGTACCCTTGAAAGCCTTAACCATCTGGACTTCTCCTCGCTGCTCCATGCAGCGTTCTTGCGTTATAGCAGGCCCCATGCCTGCCGTCAACATCTTTTTTTCTAGTACCCGCGAAGGGCGGCGAGCGCCTCGTAGCGGTCGAGCATATCCTTGATTGTGGAATCCTCAAACATAGGATAAACATCCATTGCGCCCTTCTCGCGGGCGACCTGTCGCAGCATCACAAGGTAACCAACGGCACCGCTAATCTGGATTTCCAGTTTCTTGATTTCGTGCGCCTTTTCCTGCTCAGTCACTTGCACCTCTTGCGGCCCCATGCCGCGCTGTCGATGGTGGTAATATACATGGAACCCCCGCCGCTCGCAAGGTCTAAAAATGGTGGCCTGTGGGGGCCGGTCCCCATTGCCCCCCTTTATTAGCAGGGGCGGGGCCGCTGTTAGTTGTGCAACACGTTGCCAGACTTGAACATCGCGGCAACTTCCATCGTCGCAAGGATAACTTCCTGCGCGATAATATCCTTCAGCGCCTCGATATCCTGCGGCTGGAGTGAACGCACCGGCTCGTCCCATTCGTCGTGAACCGCGATATTATCGAAGTCCATCGACTCACGGTTGACGTTGAAGAACACGCGATAGGACTTCGGGCCACGGTTGACGCTAATCATGTTCTGCATTTACTTCACCTCCGAAGTGCCAGCGCTGATGATAAGAGCAAAAACCGCCACTTCGATTGCCGAGATTGCAAGTTCGATTAGCATTTACTTCACCTCCGAGAGTTTACGAGCGGCGAAAAGGAAAACGAAAGCGGGGGCGAGACAAGCGAAAACTTCGAGCGTGAAAACCTTCCAGCCCTCACCATCCTGCCAAGGCGGGCAGGTAATGATACTAGCAATATAACCCGCGAACATAAACAGGATGGGGAAGGTAAAAAGAAACTTCTGCTCGCGGTTCGTCATATTACCGGCCTCCCATGTTGGAAAGGATGTGAAGAAACGAAAGAATGAGAATGATATTGAAAGCCACAACCATTTAGCACCCCCGAATAACAAGGTCAAGGTTTTCGTCGCCGCCGATGCAGTAGCAGTTATCGCCCGTGCAGGAGTGTTTAGCACAGGTGCCGAAGTGATGCAAACCCTCGCAAAGGTGGCAAGGGTCGGGGTTGCAGAAGGCGCACATTTCCAGATTGCAGATGCAGTTACCGTCCATGTCGTAGAGCGCCTCGTTTTCCGTCGTCGTTGTCATGGTGCGAATATACATGGGGGCAGGGTTGGGGGCAACAAAAAGAAATAGTGGTTTGCAGGGGCCGGTCCCCTCTGCCCACCATTTTGTGGCTGGCTGGGGACTTGCCTAGCGCAGTCGGGGAACGTAATCAAGCAGGGCGCGCTGGGCCTCCTTGTCGGTGGAGTAATAGCCGCTCTCGCGGCTGTAGGGGCCGCAGTCGCACGCCTTGCCGATGTAGTAACCGGCCCAACTACAAAGGACACGGTTATACATAAGGACGTTGCAATCCTCACAACGCAGGGAATGATTACCCGTTGTCTCACCCGCGATAGCCATGTTAGACCTCCTAGTGTCCGTAGTTAAAACCGATGTGCCACTTGCCGTGGACAGGGTGTTCGATCACGGTGTCGTATGACCCGCAGCAGCCCTCGTCACGGGTTGCCTCGTATTCCGCCACTGCCGCCGCATCGTCAACCGGGGCAAGGCGGTAGTTATCGGCGTACTCAAAGCAAGGCCAGCCGCCATCCTCCTCCTCGTTTGCGATTCGCTGCAACTCGCCAAGCGCCCATTCCCTAGCGGTCATGTTAGACCTCCACCTTTTCCAGACGATCGACAGGGATGTACGCCTTGCCCCAGATGGGGAACTCGACAAGGGCCATACCATCCGGCAGGACATACTTCACCCAGCCGTTGCCACCGAACTCGCCCATGACAATAGAGCGAACAATATCATCCTTCTTGATAGCCGCCACCGCTGCCTCCATCGTGTTATCCATGTTGGTGTTATACATGGCTGGGGGTTGGGTGTCACTAAAAAGAAATGGGGGTTGACAGGGGCCAAGGGCCATGCTACACTCTTTTCTATGAACCCAACTAAACTAGAGATCGTTCGTAAGATGGTACAACATGCACCAAAGGATACACTATCCAACCATAAGAAGCGTAGAGCCTTTGCCCTACAGTTGGCAAAGGCATTGGACATCTGGGATAGCTTTACTATCCCGTTTGTTGAGGAGATGGCTGGCCTAAGCTTCCGTAGTCCTGAAGACCGCGAACTGTTTATTCAGTTTGCTGAACTTGGGCTTTAACACCCACCCCCCCTATTTTATTTTTTTGATTGCGGTAGGGGGGAGGAGGGGGGTTGTCCCTATTAGATGCTAAACTAAGTCCCATAGAAAAAGTTAGTGGCATAGAAGGTGCATAACCCCCATCTAAACTCCCGGAAAAATTTTGAAACTTTTTACTCCCTATATATGAGGTTACTATGGTTGACTGTTTAATTATTGGTGATTCTATTGCTGTTGGCACTGGGCAGGTAAGAAAAGATTGTGTTACCCATGCTGTTTCGGGTATTAGTACCCACGGTTGGATTAATAAATTCAAGAACATACCCTTAAACGCTAAGGTTGTTGTTATATCTCTTGGCTCTAATGATATAGAGAATATGCGGCATGAACGTGAAGATTTAGAGTATTTACGTTCTAATGTTATTGGTGATCGTGTTCTTTGGATACTTCCCCACATTAAACCCCGTGTTCAGGAAATTATTTGGACCATAGCAGAAAACTATGGGGATGATGTTATTGTGATGCAAACGGTTTCGGCTGATGGTGTTCACCCTACAGGTAGGGGTTATAAAGAGATTGCTAAATCTTTTTAAATCACTATTTATATATCATGAAACTAATAATTAAAGAAGTAGAACAAGCAACTCAAACAGCACAGGCCCCAACTCTTGATGACAATTTACGCAAACAGATTAAAAACCTTATGGTCAATAAAGCGTTGCCAACAGCAGATGCTGCTGTTGTAAAAGGTTACGCGGCAGCATTAGATGCTCTTAATAAAAAAACAATAACACAAAATCAAATAGTTGGTTATGCTGCCGGTGCTGCTGAAGTCTATGCAAAACCAATGTTAAAATAATTTTTTCTATGTTATGATAGTTTATGCCTAATCAATGGAAAATAATTCTACTTGCCGTTCTTCTCTGCTTTTCTGGTTTTCTTGCCGCCCATAATGCTCGTTGGGTTCGTGATGGGTTGAGTCCTTGGTGGACAAGCTATTTTTTTAGTGTTATAACTGCTTCCACCTATGCCTATCTCCTACGTGCCAATCTTTTTAGTCTTACCTATACCTCTGTTTTCCAGACTTTTTTCTTTCATGCTAGCTGGTATATGACCGCTTTTTTTGTTCTTGGCGAGCATCTAGAGCGTCATAAGATTGTTGGGTTGGTGATGGCGTTTAGTGGTTTTATTATTATGAGTTTAAAATGATACAGGACAACAGCCGAGAAGACTATCTTGTTAAATTATTTGGGCTAGAGGGCAACAGTAGCCGTATTGGCTGGGATGCCCGTGATCAATTTGGTAATGAATACGAAATAAAAACAACAACCAAGGGTACTGTTTCAACTGCCCGTGATCTTGGCTATTCCCATTTGGACAAGTGGAGCAAACGTTTTTGGATTGTTGCTAGGGGTTCTGGCACAGCCGATGGTTTTCAATATGATAAAATTTATCTTCTTAATCCTGATCAAATGAATTCTTGGATACAAACAATTCGTTCGCGTCTTGATAATGATATGAAAATTGTAAACAAAACATATGAATTGGTTGATGTTTTCTTTGAAGACGACGGCGATAAAAAGAAAGCTAAAAAAATTTTAGAGGATGGTATAAAGTTAAATGATCCCGGCATATCTTGGAAATATATTGAAAGCAATGGTACTATTATAAGTTCTGATTATGCCGGTGAGTTACAAAAACTTGTGGCCCAATATTGTGGCCAAGATGGGATAAAAAATGAACGGGCAACAACAAATTAATGTAGATCTATCTTCTGCAAGTGATATTGCTTGTGAAAAATGTGGCGGTGTTTTTTTTCGTGAGGTTGCACTAGTTAAGAGATTAAGTTCTCTTCTTTCACCAACAGGCAAGGAAGCTATTATTCCTGTTGGAACTTTTGCATGTGCTTCATGCGGGCATGTTAATGATGAATTTGATCCTAACAAGCGCATGATGGCACAGAAAGAATAAAACAGCTTGCAGGATGGTTCTAGACGTTGTATAGTTGGACCATCCTTGGAGGTCCAATGAAAGTTTTAGCGCTCTCACACACCTATGAACCACTTGGCGTTATTAATTGGGAACGGGCCATCACGCTCCTCTTTTCTGGCAAGGTTCAAACACTTGCCGAATATGAGCGCGAGGTCCATTCTCCATCATCTTCTATAAAGATCCCATCTGTTATTGTATTCCGAAATAATAAACGTACCCGTATTAAAAGTGTACGTTTTTCTCGTAATAACGTTTGGATTCGTGATGAAGGTAAATGCCAATACTGCAATCAATATGTTTCATCACGTAATTTTACGCTAGATCATGTTATTCCAAAGGTTCGTGGTGGCGATACAAGTTGGGGTAATGTTGTTACCTGTTGCTATCCTTGCAACCAAAAAAAGGGTGATAAAACACCGGCAGGAGCCGGTATGAGGTTGCTTCGGCAACCTAGCAAACCAGTAAGTCTTCCATATGTTCACGAAGTAGACTGTTATAAAGATTATTATAATAATATGCCGGAATCATGGAAATTTTGGCTTGGAGAAAATCTATGATTCTAACATTTATCGATACTGAAACTACTGGTCTTGATCTTATTGATCATGATGTAATTGATTTTGCTGCACTACAAGTTTATTGGGACCGCGAAAGTCATAGTTTTAATCACATTTCTCAATACACAACAAAAATTAAAAGTGATAATATGGCTAAAGCAAGCCCACAAGCTCTTAAAATGAATCATTATAACGAGGGCGAATGGATTACCGCTCCATATGGTTTTGAGGTTGCGCCTATTATTAAACAAATTATTGATCGCTCTCTTATGATTGTTGGACAAAATGTAATTTTTGATTATCGTTTTATTAATAAAATATTTGATAATAATGATAGGGAGAGGCCTGATTGGGGTAATTACTTTGACACAAAACATATGGCAGAACAACTCGTCCATGATAAAAAGCTAAAACGTTCTTCGCTTGATGCTCTTTGTGAACATTATAAAATTAAAAATATTGGTCGGCCACATACTGCTATATGCGATGTTTTACGCACATTTGAACTATTTAAAATATTAGCACCACAAACAGAACTTGTTTATCACCAATTTAATCATCCATATGACCCATACAAAGACAGATGATAATGAAAGATACATAGCTGAAATACTGCTTTATGGTTCAAAAAATGCCAAAGCAGATGTAATTGCTAATTTAATTTGCTATGAAAAATTATTTCTTCTTGAAAAATTACGTGAAAAATGGGGCGATGACTACTATTATTCTGTTGTAGAGCTAGTCTAAAATAATACATTTTATGTTTTAAAGAACTACTTATGTTAAGGTAAAACTTAATGTAGGTAGTTTTTTATTATGAATATTATTAAAAAAGATCCTTTACTTGGATCAGAATTTTTTGATTTAGCTAAAAGTCTCCATGACTATATGCAAAAAAAATTTAAATTTGAATGTGAACCAAAAATATTTTTCCATTCAGACACAAAAAATGCAAATTATATTTTAGGAAAAACAGGATATTATGATTTAAATAATGAAGAAATTCATGTCTTTATAACAAATCGACACCCAAAAGATATCTTAAGATCATATGCCCACGAACTGATGCATCATATACAGGGTTGTGAAGGCATGACTGACCAAAGTAAGCTACATGGTACGTCTAATCCAAACTATGTTTTGCATGATGAATATCTTAAACATTTAGAAGCAGACGCTTTTGAACGTGGGAATATTGCATTTCGTGAATGGGAAGCATATATAAAAGAGGGTAACCAAAAAATGGACAATATAGAAGAAAAAAAGAAAAAAAATACTAAAATTCCAAAATCAAAACTTGCACAATATAAAATAAAAGTTAAAGATATTGCTGACGATATGGAAAAACAAGATCCCAAAATGCCAGATGGAAAAAAATATGCAATTGCTTCTAAAGAAGCACAAGACCAATTAAATATTAAAGAGAAAGAGGAATCTATGAAAGAGCATAAAGAATTAGAAACCAAACAAGAAGAAGTGGTAGTTAATGATTCATTAAAAAATTCTTTAACTTATCAACCACAAGAAAGAATTATGCGCGATGCGTTTAATAAACGTGAAGAACAAGTTTATGAAGAACTATTAAAAAAGTTTGGTATCAAAAAATAATGATTAAAAAAGTAGGTAGTAAATATATATTATATTCAAAAACTAAAAAAAAAGGTCATCGTAGGCGTCTTGGAACTTTTTCAAGTAGGGAACAGGCAATGAAGAGAGAAAAACAAATTCAATATTTTAAACATTTAAACGAAGAAAATGGCCCTAATGTTTCTGGCGGTGGGGATTTAGCAGGATTTTCTACTGCTATTGGGTCTAAAGCTCTTGTATTCCCAAAAGATAATAAGCGTAAACCAATGATACAAAAAACAAGTACTGGTAAAAAATTTAAAAGATATCATTCAAAAAAAGATGCAAAGCCTAAAATGGCGACTCTCCCAGAGTCAGAACAAAAATTAAGAGAGTCGCTTCGTAAAATTATTTTTCTTAATAAGGTAAAATTTTATGAAGAAAAAGGTAAACAATATTTACAAGAGCAAAAATTACGTAGAGTTATTCAATATCTTATAAAAGAAGAAGAAGAAGATCCTGCGCTAGCTAACCTTGATACAACTGGAGAAATAAAAGCATATAAAGCTTTTAAGAAAACTCTTACTGGTATAAAAAATTCATATAAAGATTTAATTTCTTCATTTCAACAACGTGAAAGTTTTAAAGATATTTTTTATGATGGTGTAAAAGAATATTTTCGTAAATTACAGCAAATGGGTACAGATATTAAACCAGTTGAAAAACCAGAAGAAAAAAACATTAATGAGCCAGTTTTGCCATCACCAGAAGCGTCTATGACTACTGAACCAGCTTCTGACTTAGCGAAAACTTCTAATATTGAAGGTGAAGAAACGCCATTGGCAGAACAAGAAGGCGAAGTACCAGATGTTTCTAGTGAAACTGAAGCTACGCCAGAAGATATTAAAGCTAAAGAAGCAGAAGCAGAAAAATTCCGCAAACAATTAGCAGCGCAAACAGTTGCACAAGTACAACAATCAAGAAATGATGTTAACGTAACTGGTGCCAAAGAAGCATATGATTCATTAAAAACTGCTTTACCACAATTAGGTGCAGAGTTTGCAAAACTATCTGATCCACAAGATAAACAAGCTTTTATAGATTTATTATTAGGCGCGGATGAAGATGAAACTCGTTCTACTATTATTTCAACTATGAACGCATTTGAGACAGAATTAAATAATACAAATCCAAATACTAGACAAGGATAAGAAAAAATGAACGCACATAAAAGATATAAAATTGCTAAAATGGAAAGATTCATGGCAGGAAGAAGTGTAGCAGCACAAGAACAAGAACTTAAGCCAGTTGTTTTAGAACAAAAACCAGAACCTGTTCTAGATTTACAACCAGTAGTAGAAGTAGTTGCTGAACCTGTCGTAGAAGAATCTGTTGTTGAAGAACCAGTTGTAGAAAAACCTGTCTCTAAGAAAAAGAAAGGTCTTTAACAACTAATTTTTCTTCTGTATACTGCATTTATGAAAACAGTATATGAAGAAATTGGTGAAAAGTTAGGACAATTAGTAGCACAAAAAAATGCGGCTTATGGTAGTGCCTTCGACAAAAGTGGTGAGATCTTAAAAGTTTTGTATCCAAATGGTATAAAACCTGATCAATACACTGATGCCCTTGGCACTATTCGCGTTATAGATAAACTTTTCCGTATTGCAACAGCAAAAGATGCATTTGGAGAAAGTCCTTGGCAAGATATTGCTGGCTATGGTATCTTAGGCGCTGCGAGAAAACAAGATGAATCCAGACAGATATCTGATAAACACAACAAGAAGATGGACATCAACGTTAAAGAAGCTAAGAAAAGAAGGTAAAATAAACGAACAGTTTGAAGTTCAATTAGCGAATTTAACACTTGAAGAAATTATAGCAATTAAGTTAGAATTAAGCTCTCGTACTCTTAATTCACCACTATATGGTCTACCATTGTGGCAATCTTTGATAAATATAGTACAAGATGCTGTTCTTAAATTTGCTATTTCTTCTACTAATACAAGTAGTGAAGCAGCAAGAGTTTTGGGGATTGATCAGAAAAACTTAAATCCACTAATTAAAAAGTTCAAAATATATGATTATTTTGGCTCAAGGAAAAGAAACTTAAGAAAAAAATTGAATACGCCTACTTAGCTCAGTTGGTAGAGCACATCACTTGTAATGATGTGGTCGCCCGTTCGATTCGGGCAGTAGGCTCCAGTAACAAATTTGGGGGTGTAGCTCAATTGGCAGAGCATCGCGTTTGCAACGCGAGGGTAGCAGGATCGTAACCTGTCACCTCCACCAAAATACCTACTAATGGGTAGGTCGTGACAATGAAAAGCCGACGTAACGATATGGCGTCCCTGTAAAGAGGTAAGCAGGACTTGCGCTGCTGGTGAAATGGTATCACTGCTGCCTCCAAATCAGCAATTGTGGGTTCGATTCCTACGCAGCGTGCCACTTTAAAACTGCTAAAGGTTATGTTATAGTAGCCCTTAGCAGTATTTTTTTGCGTCTGGAACAGACGAAGGAGCAAAAATGGCAAATGAATCATGGAAGAACGAACGTTATTTTTCAACATTTGAAGAAGCAGACACATTACGTAAGTCTTTATTACACAGAGATGGCACTTTACAGGTAAAAGTTAAGCGTTGTGGGTTTGAAGGCACACAATATGTTGTAAAATCTCGTGTTAATCCAGAGCTAAAAGCAACAATTGAACAAGTTGAAGAACAAATGCTTATAGCTAAAGAAAAAAAATCAAAAAAAAAATAAATAAAAGAGGCCATCATGTACAAACTTTCCACTCAAACGGATAATAAGCCAATGAGAATGGACGATGATGACGATTCTTCTTCTGTAGAATCAGTGGGAAGTCGTATTTTCTTCTATAGCGAAGTTTCAAAAGAGTCCGTTCTCAACTTAAATAAACAATTAAGAAGTCTATCAACCAAATTATTAGATGTTGGACAACAATATGAAATACCCGCACCACCAATTCGTTTGCATATAAACAGCCCCGGTGGTAGTTTACTTGACTGTTTTGCATCAGTAGATTATATTCGTAATAGCAAAGTGCCAGTTTACTCAATTGTTGAAGGAAGTGCTGCAAGCGCCGCAACAATTATAAGTGTTGTAGCCCAAAAAAGATTGATGTATAAGAACTCTTACATGCTCATCCACCAACTAAGTGGCGGTATGTGGGGAAAATATGAAGAAATGGTTGATGATTTTAAAAATGCAACTGTTTTAATGGATCGTATAAACGAAATTTATAAAGCTCACACAAAAATTCCTGCAAATGTTTTAAAAGAAATTTTAAAAAGAGATATCTGGTTTGATTCAAAAACTTGTCTTAAAT
>Ga0129333_10001024_pt1 | contig 24781 bp, 19 predicted proteins | sample CPB6_08_DNA_FD_94474 | JGI IMG/M metagenome (GOLD analysis project Ga0129333, IMG submission 94474) | Freshwater to marine salinity gradient microbial communities from Chesapeake Bay, USA - CPBay_Sum_0.6_0.8_DNA | ecosystem: Environmental > Aquatic > Marine > Coastal | place: USA: Chesapeake...
AGAGAGCAGGAACAATTTTATCTTTCATGAATTGATAAAATTCTCGGTTCTGCAATGAACCGGTAACTCCAACACGAAGCACGGGAATTTCATCCAATGCAATTTTGGAAACCACCGGAGATCGAGAATCTTTTGGTAGTATCTGTTGAACTGCATTTACCTTCCTTTGAGCATCTTGGAGAGCTATATCCACTTTTGCAGATTGAGTCAATTCAACCGTAACAACAGAAACTCCCTCTGATGAGGTGGAATGGACCGCCGTCACTTTATTAAGGGATGATACGGCATCTTCAATATTTTTGGTGATACTATTTTCAACTTCTTGTGGTGATGCTCCAGGATAAATCGTGGAAATTACAACCACGGGCGGACTAATTTTTGGGAGCAATTCATATTTCAATTGAGAATATCCAAATACTCCCAATACTCCTAAAACGGTAAAGAGCACTACAACAAGTGTTGGTCTTTTGATTGCTAATTCGGTGATTGTCATGTGCTTCAATTCTTTTTATTGATGATGGTGACTTTGGATCCGGAACGGAGATTATTTTGTCCATTTGTGACAATTGATTCTCCGGGTTGTAATCCCGACACTATTTCGAGCATTGTTCCTGCATCAGATCCGGTTTGTACAGGTCTCAATTCAACTCTTCCATTGTTTACAACAAATACTTTAGCATTCTTTATGCTGCCAATAAGTGCTTTTCTCGGAATGATCAATGCTTGAGATTTTTCCACGGAGTTAAATCTTACTCTACCAAACATGCCTGCTTTTAATGGATGGGTCTTGGAATTTTTCATTGAGATCTCTACGGGATATGTATGCGCTTCATCTGCCTTTGGAGCAATGCTCATGACTGCACCTGAGAACATCACTCCGGGATAAACATCCGTTGAAACTTCAACTTTATCACCCTGCTTTAAAACAAATGCATCTTTTTCTGAAACATTGACTTTCACTTTCAACATTGAGATATCAACAATATTTGCAATCACTGCATTCATCCCTACTGTTGCTCCTTGATCAACTATTTTTGCATTGATGATACCGCTGATTGGCGTTGTAACTCGAGTATCTCTCAATTGTCTTTTTGACATGAGCAATTGTGCCTCAGCAGCTTGAAATCCATAACGAGCTTGATCCATTTGCATGGCATTCACAACGCCTTCCTTGAACATTATTTCCATTCTCTGGAAATCACTTTTTGCTTTATCATATCCAGCCTGTGCACTTTGCAGTGAAGCTCTTCTAAATTCTGAATCAATTTCAGCAATAACAGATCCGGCTGATTTATAATCTCCGGGCTTTGCATTGAGTCTGATGATTCTTCCGCCTGCTTCTGCAACAATATTGACATCGCTCCCTGCCATGATTGTACCGATTAGACTCAATTCGCTATTGAGTTCTTTTATCTCGGCTGTGGCAACTGAAACGGGTATCGCATTGAGTTTGAATGTTTGTTTTGCGATGGTTTGTTCTGCTTTTGACTTATTATACTCCAATACACCAATGATCAGTGCCAATGTGAGAATAATGCTTACAGAAATGGTTATTTTTTTCATATCAGACACTCAATGTATTATAAGGTGATTCCAATGGATTTTTCCAATTTTACTTTTGCTATTTCTAGATCAATAACAGCTTGCACTCTATTCATTTTTGCAGCTAACAATGCAGTTTCAGCATCAAGAATATCAGTCATGATTGCATTCCCTGATGCAAACTTTGCATTCATCACTCGCACTTGCTCTTCAGCTTGTTTTATTGATGATTCTGTAACCGGGATTTTGTCTACTGCTTGTTTCATGAGTGTATAGGATTGCATCACTTCAATGTGAATTGCTTCTCTTGTGAGAGCACTCGCATCCATGGCTTGTGCTAATTGTGCTTCTGCCTGACGAGATTGTGCAGAGTTGAGTCCCCAATTCCATAAATCCATGGAAACTTGAATTCCGGCTGACCATGTTTGATCAAATTGTGACCTTGCAGGTACTATTCGCATATTGGGATTATTGTAATTATATTCTGCAAATGCACTTACTTGAGGATACCAAGAAGATTTTGCAACATTAACCTGAGTTTCCCCTGCTTTTACGCGCAATTCCGAAGCTTTTAAATCAGGTCTAACACTGAATGCTTTGTCAACCATTGTTTGAAGAGGAATTTCGACCATGATTTCTTTTGGATTATCAATTGCTTCCAATTGGGTTTCAAGTGGGAGTCTGAGAGTATTGTTCAATCCCAACATTGCTAATTGCATTTGATTTTTGGCTTCTATCACTCGATATTCCGCCTCTGACAATTGAACTTGAATCTTCAGCAAATCAGATAATTGAGCCATCCCTACTTTTTGTAATTTCTGTATATCCTGCTCATGAACTTTGAGCATTGCAACATTTTCACTCGCAACCATCATAAATTGCTTTGCTTTAACCAAGTTCCAATATTGAATCTTGATCATGGAAATCAATTCCAATTTATCTTTGTCAAAATCAGAAGATGCCGCCTTTGATGCATACATGGCTGATTCTTCGAGATTCTCTAATTTAAATCCTGTGAACAATGGCTGAGCTGCACTAAGCTTCATGACATAATTGTCAAGAATCACCGGTGCAATCGTAAATGGCGTAGTACCAGGAAAAGGCAAGGAAACAATGAATGGTGGAACATCACTCAATCTTGTATATCCGGTCAAAAACTTCAAAGCAGGTAATCTCGATGCTTTCACCTCATCAATTCTTGCATCGGCTGCTTTGATTTTCTCTTTTCCAATTGCCAACATTTTGCTTTGATTAAGTCCAATCTCAATAGCATCTTGTAGTTTCAATTGTTTTATGGATTGAGCATTGACACCTTCAAAGGCAATTATACAGATAAGCCCAAGAATTGAGATAATTGAAAGACTTCTACGGTAAACACACATGATTTTTATGATTTGGTGAATAATGATGCCTCTACTGTCGACCTACCTTTATTTGTACACAATCCCTCCAATGTACATTTCATGATCATCTGAAATACTTGTAGTGGAGTAAAGTGTTGTCCGGAAAGATATTCCGGATGCAGCATCATTGAAATGAGAGTGAGATGAACATGAACAGCAATCTCGATTGGGATATCATCCCGAAACATGCCACTTGCTCTACCTTCATGCAATGCTGCCGTAAAACTCTTGACTATGCTTTGCTTTCTGAATGATTCATATTCTTCAAAGATGACAGGAAATGATTTCTTGAGATCATGCAATACATAAGGTTGTATTTCAGAAAGAACATCAGCAACTTTTTTGCTTACCTCAATGATCTTTTCACCAAATGCATGCTTTGGAACTTTTGTCTCAATGAATTTCAGAAGCTCGCCAATGCGATTTTTACGAAGTTCAAAAACCGCCCTGACCAATTCTTCTTTGCTTTGAAAATACTTGTACAATGTTTTCTTGCTCATCCCCAATTTCTCTGCAAGATCATCCATAGAAATCCTGCTGAATCCATATTGCATAAACTCCTGCATGGCTATCGCAAGAACTCGCTCCCGATTCAAGTCTTCTTTATTGTTTTCTGTGCTTTCTTCATTCATGTTAGAAACAGCAATTACTGAAATAAACGATAGAAACTATTTTTGTTTATCTAGTTTCTACCGAAAATACGATTATTTGCCATATATGCAATCGATTTGAAAAACTTTTAACACTAATGTAGGCAATATAGTTTCTATGTTACAATGAATGCATGACCTCTTGAATTCGTAATTTTGCAAAGCATTTTCATCATGGAAACTCTTATGACTTATAGTGAATACCTTGAACAACAACATGACCGATTCATTTCGGAATTGACTGAATTTCTTTCAATTCCAAGCGTCAGCACTGCTCCCGAGCATGCCCCGGATGTGCGCAAATGCGGTGAATGGCTTGTGAATCATCTTAAACAAATTGGATTACATACAGTTGAATTGCATGAAACACCTGGTCATCCAATCGTCTATGCAGAACATTGCTTGGCAGGGCCTGACAAGCCAACTGTGTTATTTTATGGTCACTATGATGTACAACCGGTTGACCCGATTGAACTTTGGACCAATCCACCATTCGAGCCAACATTTAGAGATGGAAAAGTCTTTGCCCGTGGAGCAACAGATGACAAAGGGCAAGTATTTCTTCACATCAAAGCTTTGGAAGCATTGCTTGCAACAACTGATGTATTACCCGTGAATGTAAAGGTTCTCATTGAGGGCGAGGAAGAAATAGGAAGCATTAATTTGACTTCTTATATAGAACAAAACAAAGAGCGTTTGGCTTGTGACACAGTTGTTGTTTCCGACACACCACTATATGGTCCGGGACTTCCCTCTTTATGTTATGGATTGCGTGGATTATGCTACATGGAAATTCATGTACAGGGTCCGAACAGAGATTTACATTCAGGAAGTTATGGTGGCAGCATCATGAATCCGGCAAATGCATTGTGTGAGATTATCTCAAAACTCAAAGATGAAAAAGGTAAAGTCACCATTCCCGGATTTTATGATGATGTTATTGATTTAAGTGTGGAAGAAAGAGCTGAATATGCCAAACTACCTTTTAATTCCACTGCATTTCAGAATGGGCTGAATGTTCCAATGCTTTTTGGCGAAGATGGATATACAACTCTGGAGCATATATCCGGTCGTCCAACATTGGATGTGAATGGATTATATTCAGGATTCACAGGTATAGGCGCAAAAACAGTTCTCCCGGCAAAAGCTTCTGCTAAAGTATCGATGCGATTGGTAGCAAATCAGGATACAGATGACATAGCCAAGAAATTCACCAAACATATTTTGGATATAGCTCCGGCATCTGTTCAAGTGGAAGTTGTAAATTTACATGGAGCGAATCCCGTTTTGGTGGAGCGTACAGGCAAAGGGATGCATGCCGCTTCAATAGCCCTGAAAGAAGCTTATGGAAAGGAGCCATATTTCACTCGTGAAGGAGGATCGATTCCAGTCTGCATCATTTTTGACACTATACTAAAAGCACCAACGGTATTGATGGGATTTGGATTGCAAGATGAAAATGCACATTCCCCCGATGAACATTTTGATTTACAAAACTTTTCTCTTGGCATGAAAGCAGCTTCACTGTTTTATGTCAATATGGGTGAATGAAAACACTATTTGCCACATTGCAGTGATGAGTGTTGAACGCCGGCGCATGTAAGCGATCAATGATCTTTACTCTCTACTTGCAACCTTCATATCGCTGTGTGATGCTTGGTTTGTATCACGCATGCGTACTGAACGATTCACCTTTTCATGAGCGATGTGGCTTTCTTTTTTTGGACTACACAAGATGAACATAACAATAATTGGTGCCGGGAAAAGTGGTCTTGCAGCGGCAAAGCTGGCTCTAAAAGATGGCGACACACCATTCCTAACAGAATCAGCAAGTGCAGATACCTATGCATCTGCTCAAAAAACATTGCAAGATGCAGGAATCAATCATGAATTTGGCAATCATTCAAGCAAAGCATTGGCAAATTGTGATTTGATAATTGCTTCGCCCGGCGTACCACCCTATGCAGAGATCATAAAAGAAGCTGAATCACGAGGAATCCCCATCATCAGTGAATTGGAGTATGCATCTTCACATGTACGCAATCCAATCATTTCAATTACCGGAACAAATGGAAAAACCACGACAACTGCTTTGACTGCATTTCTCTTCACGAATGCAGATGTTCCTGCAATTACAGCCGGGAATATAGGGACACCATTGAGTGATTGTCTACATGAATTGGACCCAAATACCATTTTGGTAATCGAAGCCAGCAGTTATCAATTGGATAGAATCAAAGATTATAAACCCAAAGTGGGGATAATTCTCAATATTACTCCCGATCATCTCACCTATCATGGGTCCTTTGATGCATATCAGAAAGCAAAGTGGAAAACTTCCTTGAATCAAGACGCAAATGATATTGTAATTTTGAATGCAGATAATCCGAGTGCAGCAGCATGCGCAGAGATGTCTCGAGCGAATATTCAGTATATCAGCATGAATCCCGTGCAGCAAGGGGCTTATGCTAGAGGCAATGAACTGGTATTCGTTTCTTCAATGCATAATGAGGAAGTATTAATGCCATTCGAAGATGTGCGCCTGCCCGGCGTTCACAACAGATATAATTCCATGGCCGCAGCATTGGCTGCACGAGCATTCGAAATTCGCAATGAGAATATTCGAGATGGACTTATGCAATTCTCAGGTGTAGAACATCGCTTGGAATTCGTGCGATGCAGACATGATGTCAACTTTATCAATGACTCCAAAGCCACGAATATCAATGCAGCATGGTATGCACTTTCCAGCTATAAAGAACCAATTATTTGGATTGCCGGAGGCAGGGGCGACAACAATGCATACAATGAATTGGATGCTGTTGCGGCAAGTCATGTAAAAACAATCATTGCCATCGGAGAGGAACAAGAAGCAATCTTCAATCATTTCTGCACTTCCATACGATGTTTAAAAGCCGAAAGTTTAGAAGAAGCAACGCAGCTTGCCGCATTGGAAGCAGCAAGTGGCGATGTGGTGTTATTCTCACCTGCTTGTAAATCATTTGACATGTTCGCCAATTATGAACATCGTGGTCAAGTTTTTAAATCAGCTGTTCAGGCACTTTCATGAAATCCCTTCAGGATATTCAACTAGCATTAACCAAGCTTGGCTTGGATGCCTGGTTGCTCCTGGATTTTAGGGGAAACAATTCCATCGCTCATGAAATAGTTGAAATGCCCTCAACCATGCATTGCACCAGAAGATGGGCCGTGCTCATTCCTGCAAAGGGAAAAGTGCAAACATTGGTGCATGCAATTGAAGATTTCACGCTCGCTCATATTGATGCAATTCACACCGTCTATTCAGGGCATGCAGGTTGGCATAAAGGTCTGCAAAACTTCATACATGATCATCCCAATATTGCTATAGAATACTCCCCATTGAATGCCATTCCAACTGCATCCAAAGTTGATGCAGGAACGGTGGAATTACTCCGCAGCATGAATGCACACATTCATAGTTCGGCAGATTTATTGCAAATGATAGCTGCTGTATGGAGCGATGAACAATTACAAGAAAATCTTGAATTCACCGCCCCAACTCTCGGTAATATCATGCAAGAAACCTTTCAGGAGATACGATCATCAATTCTGAGCAAAGGGATTGCCAGTGAATATGACATCCAACAATTTGTCATGAAGCGTTTTCATGATTGCGGTCTAACAACATATAGCGAGCCAATCATAGCAAAAGATAGCAATGCGGCGAGTCCGCATTATGCGCCGAGTGCTCAACAATATTCAGAATTCGGACCGGATACAATTGTATTGATAGATATGTGGGCATGCCCTTCTCATGGAAATGGAACATATTCCGACATTACCTGGATGTGTCATACAGGCACCGCAATGAATGAAGAAGAATCATCCATCTTCAATACAATCATCGAAGCCAGAAATGCAGGAATCACTTTGTTTCAAGAACGTTTCCACAGGAAGCAATCAGTGATGGGATGCGAAATTGATGATGCAGTAAGAAATGTGATTTTTGGAAAGGGATATGGTGAATATTTCGTGCATAGAACCGGACACAGCATCACGACAGAAACTCATGGTTCAGGGGCAAATATGGATAATTATGAAACACAAGATACGAGAGTTGTCATACCAATGACTTCATGCTCTATAGAACCTGGCATTTATATTCCCGGCAAAGTTGGAATGAGAACAGAAATTGACATGGTATTCATGCAAGACGGAACACCGATTGTTTCTGGTCTAGCACCTCAGCAAGAAATGATGTATTTGGGATAAATCCAATGCAGACAATCAATGATCTGACAATACTACCATGCAGCACTCTGCATGAGAGCTTGAGAGATAGCTCGATAGTGCAAGCAAAGAATGCGAAATCACTCAAAAATGGAGATCGCATTCTCATCCTTGCTCTTTCCGGAATTGGCGATGCATTGATGTTTACTCCTGCATTAACATTGTTGAAAAACTCTTTCCCGGATATACAGATCGACATACTCACAATGTTCAAGGGAATAGCAGATGTTTTCTCGGAGTTGCCACAAGTTTCAAATGTAATCTTTCACAATTTTCTGAAAGAATCACCATTTACCACATTGCGCTTCTTATTCTCTCTTCGTGGCAAATATTCACATACCATCACGGCATTTCCTGCGAATAGGTTTCATTATTCCATCGTTTCACGATTGATTGGATCTCCGCATAGAATCGGACATCGTTATATTCATCAATCCTCTCTGCAATTAAATGCACTGAACAATATATTACTGAATGAGGATGATTTATTGCATAATTGCGAAGAGAATATCCGCATTGCTTCACTATTGGGTGCTAAGATTCCTTCCATTCTCCCTGCAATGTCACTTCATCTCAGCGAGAAAGACAAAGCATTTGCACATGAATGGTTAAAAAATCAAGGAATATCTCTTCAGACCCCAATTCTCGGTATTCATGCAGGATCTGCAACAGTAAAAAATCAAATCAATAAAAGATGGAAAGCAGAATATTATGCCAAAGCATGTGCCATGGCAAGCAAAGAATTGTCCATGCATATTCTCTTATTTGGCGGACCCGAAGAGCATGACTTAAACATGCAAATTTCTAACATGATTCGTGCTGAATATAATGAAGCAAAGATTGATATCGTACAGGCTTCATCACTTATGCAGAGCATTGCAATCATGAATCATTGTACTGCATTCATATCAAATGATTCAGGACTCATGCATTGTGCAGCAGCATTGCAACTTCCCATGATTGCAATCTTTGGTTATACGAGCCATATACATACGGCACCATGGATGAATCAAAAAGCACTTGTCATAAGAAGAGATCTATCATGCAGTCCATGCTTTTACTTTTCTCCCAATCCGGCGAAATGTCAATTTGAAGGAACAGATCAAGCATTCATGTGTATAAGAGACATACAGCCCGAGCATGTTTTCCATAGTCTGAAACAACTTATTGATCAATACAAGGTGTGAAATGAAGAAGTCCATCATCATTGCGATTGCTGCAATAATCACCATTCTTGGTGGTTCGGCTTATGCAGTATTATCTGAATCCAAAGAACAATTATCAATCAAAGAGCAATACTCTGACATCTCAGCAAAGATCATCGCCGAGGCATTGAAAGACAGCAATGCGTACAAGCGACTTTCAATCATGTGTGACACCTATGGACCAAGACTAAGTGGTTCTCAAAATCTGGAAAAAGCAATTGACTGGATTCTGGCAACCATGAAAACAGATGGTTTTGACACAGTATACAGCGAACCTGTCAAGGTACCACATTGGGTGCGTGGCAATGAATCTCTGAGATTAAATGCTCCATTTGAAAAAAACATTTCAGTTCTAGGTTTGGGCGGTACAATTGCTACCCCTTCAAATGGCGTGACCGGTGAAGTGATTGTTGTTCATAGCTTTGATGAATTGTCAAAGAGATCAAAAGATGCCATAGGTAAAATTGTTGTATTCAATGTTCCATTTACAAAATACAGTGAGACAGTTCGATATCGCGTAAGTGGTGCTTCAGAAGCAGCAAAACATGGAGCAATTGCTAGCTTGGTTCGTTCAATTGGACCGGCTTCACTGAATACTCCTCACACAGGCGGCATGCGTTATGCAGATGATGTAAAAAAGATTCCTCATGCTGCAATTTCCATTGAAGATGCAGATATGCTTGATAGACAATGCGGATTGGGTTTAAAGCCCAATGTCACATTGAAACTCGAAAGCAAATTTCTTCCAGATGCAAATTCACGCAATGTGATTGCCGAAATTCGCGGTTCTGAAAAACCTGAAGAAATTGTTGTATTTGGTGGTCATATCGATTCATGGGATGTTGGGCAAGGAGCAATGGATGATGGAGGTGGTTGTATAGCGGCTTGGGAGGCATTGCGCGTGATCAAGAGATTGGGCATCCGCCCGAAGCGCACATTGCGAGTTTGTTTCTGGACCAATGAAGAGAATGGTTTGATGGGTGGAAAGACTTATGCCAAACTACATGCCAAAGAAATTCCCAATCATGTTTTGGCAGTAGAGAGCGATGCAGGAACATTTAAACCTAAAGGATTTGATTTTGGTGGAAGCGCAAAAGGAATGGAATTGGCAAAAGAAATTTGTTCTTTGCTTGGTGTGATTGATGCTTCACTATGCGAAGAAGGTGGAGGCGGAGCTGATATCGGACCAATCATGGAAATGGGCGTACCCGGTATGGGCTTGCTTGTTGATGATTCAAAATATTTCAATTATCATCACACAAATGCAGACATGATGGACAAACTCAATCCTCGCGAACTTGCATTATGCACTGCATCAATGGCAGTATTGACCTATGTTACAGCCGATATGCCCAAAAAGATCCAGAGGAAATAATTACATAAGTCGAGGATCATTCACATTGAATTGCATATCAGCATGAAATACTCCCCAAAAGAATATTTCAGTACTTCCCATGTCAGAAAGTGGTGATGCATGAGCAATCTCATGTGCTTCTTGAGGATTTTGTGCAAGGATGATTGTCAATCCCCCGGGTGAGTGTTCAAATCCACCACCACCACAAGCAAGTAGTTTGGATTGAGATTTCAATTGTTTCAACCATTCGAAAAGTGCCGGCATGCGATCATTGAAAGCCTGTTGATCAAATTCATCATCATGTGTGTGAGAACGCCAGATAAGTGCATAAACATCCATGAATAACTACCTTTTGAGAAAGTGAATTTATGAGCAAATCAGTTATAATCTATTTACTCAATATATTACTTCTTGTGCATGTACACCTTAATGCACAAGTACAATCATGCCTTTTTCGAAATCCATTATGCTTTTATTCAACAGATATTCTCTCATATTTACAAATTCTCCATAAGAATTCACGATATGAAGAAATGCTCCCATTTCTATATGAACCAAGTGAATTACAAAGAATAGGAAAGAATAAAGCACTCACATCCATAGAGAATATGAATTTTGGATATGAATTCCGCAGAGTAGGTATAAAAGAAGAAAAGAAAAATCAATTGTGGACAATCACATATCAACGAGTATTGTTTGGCTCCTCAGAAACATTCAGGGTACGATGTAGAAATGTAGATGATTCCACAAGATTACTCATGAATTCTACACAGAGAAAGCTTGTTTTCTATCCCAAAAGGCCATAAATCTTTCTTTTTCTATTATGACAATAGCTCTTCAAAGAGGTATTTTGGTCTAATTGTTGATAGTTTTTCTCTACATCGGGTAGCATAAGCACTTCGGCTATAGGGCCACAGATTGTTTATTTTTTTGGATTTACCATGCGTTTATTAATTGGTATTGGTTGCATCATTTTTTTACTGGGATGCGAAACACAAAACAATGAAAAGAAGAATGATTTACAGGCACATCCTATTCTGAAGGATTCGGTTCAAAAGAAAAAAGACACTATTCCCATTTCTTCTGAATTGCCAAGAGGACTTGATACCACAATTGATGAATCTTCACGATTTATTGCCGGACTCCCTATGGCAAGCAATAGACTTCGAGGAATCGCGAGTTATGGATTCTATGGAGTTCACACAAAAAGATTACAAGAATTGTTTAGGAGAGTCAAGACAAAACGATTGAAACCAATGTCTGATTTTTCTCAAACAGAACTTTCGACTGACAAAGTTGGTGATGGCACGCTATTTTATCCATTTAGTGGTCCAGATGCCTTACACGCAGTCACACTATTCCCCAACTATAAGCAATATGTTTTCATTGCTTTCGAACCACCAGGAAGCTTCAAGAAATTCTCTTCGCGTGATACAACCGGGGTACCGGATTATTTGCAATCAGTACAGATTAATATCAATGAAGTAACGAATTACAGTTATTTCATTACTGACAAAATGAGGAAATTCATTACGGCGGACAAAGTGGATGGTGCATTACCTCTGATTGGATTATTTCTCGTGCATACAGATCATACCTTGATTGGACATGGCAAACGCTATCTCCATGCAGATGGAACAATCAATACTCAATCGAGAGATACATCAAAAGTACCGGTTCAGGAAGTGCATGATATCTATTTCACAAAAAATGGATCGACATATATTCAGAGATTGACATATATCTATGCAAATCTTGGTAATGCAGCTTATGCAGGAAAAATAGGATTTACGAATAATATCCCCCTTCGTAATTTTCTGAACTCAATGAAGGGATTTAACACATATGTGAAAAGCGCAAGCTATCTGATGCATAATGCAGGATTCTCTGAGATTCGAAATTTCCTACTGAGCAATGCAAATACAGTCTTTCAAGATGATACAGGGATTCCATTTGAAAACTATGATCAAAGAAACTGGGATTTTGTCTTTTATGGAAGATATGCACGCCCAATCAATCTCTTTGCTAAACGGTATAGTCCTGCTTTGGATAGCGCCTATTCTAATCCTGAATTCACAAAAAGACCTCTTCCCTTTATGTCGGGATATCTGTTGAGAAGAGGCGATGCACAAAATATTTACAAGGCCATTCGGAAATCAGCGCGGTGATGTAATTGATGTAGAATCTTTTTTCTTTTTTACAGGTCTATATTGCAAAGTTGGTATGCGTGGATTCGCCATCCGCAGTGGTGATTGACCATTTTCTCTTTTGTGAGCAAATAACCATTCATAGAGTTCATCCTTTTCAAACATTTGGGTGAACTCTGAATGACCCATCTTTGGATATGGTGTAAAAATACACTTGGTGCTATCGCATTTTGCAATTGCCGCCACCATTTTCGATGATTGCACAAAAGGTACATCTACGTCTTTTTTCCCATGAAGTACCCACAATGGCACGGTGCTTAAATTTTTTGCTCCATGCAAGTCTCCTCCACCCGCCATTGGTGAAGCAGCTGCCACCACATTTGGATATGCAGCAACAAATCTGAATGTTCCATATCCGCCCATGCTCATTCCAATCACATAAATTCTGTTGGTATCAATGGTTGTCATCTTTTTTACGGAATTAATCACTCTCATGATTTTTGATGGCACCCAACCTTCACCCTCAGGCGTTTGAGGCGCGACAACTATCGCAGGTATATGTTTTCCTTTTGCAATCGCTGAAATCGTACCATAAGCTTTAAGTTTTTCAAGCGAATCTCCGCTCAAACTTTTGCCATGTAAAAACACAATCAATGGCATTGCTGTACCTTTCACATATCCCTTTGGTTTACTCAAAATAAATGGATAACCATTTGCTTTCCGATGATATGACAATCCCGCTTCAAGATATTGTGTAACAGAAAAAATGATTGCGATGATGATGACTACTTTCTTCATTGTATGGAAACCCTAAAAATATTTGTGCCTCTTGACGCAATGATTGCAGTATTTCTCCAAGGCACGGGTGAAGATTCAAAATTGCTTCCTATGCGTTCTTTATAAATGATTTCACCGGTGGTGCCATTGATGAGATAGAGATTTCCGATGACATCTCCCATGAGGATCACGAAGGCACCATCTTTCACTAAATAACCAATAGGCGAAGACCAAGAATATGCTGCAAGCTCCGTGCTCCATCGCACATTCCCGGTGGCTCTGTCAAATGCCATGAGCACACCTGTATTCCCCGGTTTATGTTGGACAAAAGAAGTGAAAATCATGGATGAACATCTACCACTTCCAAGCAATGGAGTGCCAAGCATGCCGCCATTCAAGATATGCTTGTCGATGCTAAATGAATGGCAAGGAATAGAAAATCTCCAAATCTCTTGACCATCCAGTACGGAGAGCTTTCTAAAATGAGAATCACCTTGTCTTCCCTGTTTGTCAACTTCACAACCTGTATACAAAACCGGCTTGCCTTCTTCAATTGCCAGGACTGGTGTCGCATCAGTATCATCACCATTTGCAGAATACCACAATGGAATCAATGTATGAAGATCCAAACAGATGATACTTCCTCCATTATCTGCTATGATTCCATATCTCCCATATATAACCATACTTGCCTCAAGACCAAGATTCGAATTCCCTTTGACTGAATACACGAATTTTGAGTGAGGTTGAAATCCATTCGGAGTTCTGATAAACTTATAGAGTATCCCATTCTCAGCAGGCCAAAGAAGATATTTTCCCCACGCTATTGGCGAACTATCAAAAAAGCCCCAGCGTCTTTTGGCATATTTGTCATAAGCAGTTTGGAAGGAAACAATCTTTCCCGTGCGAAGATCGAAAGCGCGTGCTCCTGATTCTGACTGATATCGAATACCTTGACCTACATAAAGAATATGATTGAATTCAGGGTCCAATGCGACAGAGCCTTTAATTGGATTATAAATATCAAGCGCACTATCAACTTCTTTTCCGTCTTCATAATTCAATCGATATACTTTACCCGTCAATGACCCTTGATAAATAGTCACATCATTTGTCTTGATATCCATTTTCAAACATGGTTGACCGGTCCAACCTGCACCACCTCCCCATCCACGGCCTTTCCCACTACTACCTGCAGACATTTTTCCCCAATCTGTTTTGAAAGTCCAATCAATTTTGAATGAAGTAGGCATTGCATCCAATATTCCCGTTAATCGCATATCACGAAATGGTCCACCACGAAAAGTTGCTATGCCCGGAAATGTATCATACCATGAGGGTGCATGTAGATAAGGCTCATTGATGGATGAATCTGCAAGATATACTGCATATTCTATACTCTTCGCTGATTCTTGAGGTGCTATCTCAAGAAAATCCGGTTTGGGTACAATTACTTTTTTGGGAATAGAGTGCTGTTTCCCCGGTTTTTGAATGTCTTTCTTACATGAAATGAGAAAACATAGAAAAAGCAATATCACTCTCATGGCTCAATCCGCTTTTTTCTCACATGTAAAATGACCCATGCAATAATTCCGGCAATCAAGATACCTGAAACAACATACATGTCTTGAGGTCTGTCTTGAACAATAAAATACATTATCCAAACATTGATGAGCAGAAATAAAACCGGAGTAGCCGGAAAAGCGAACATTCTATAAGGTCTATGAACTTTTCTCATGCTTATTCGAGCATAGATTGCAGCAAGTGCAGTCAAACTTGAAAATAATGTCATGAGAAATGTTGTATATGTGATGAGTGTATCATATGTACTTGTGAGAATCATTAATACTGCAATGCCGGTTTGCAACCAGATTGATTTAACAGGAACTGAAGAAATATCAGATCTATTTTTCCCCGGAAGGTATTCATTCACCATTGATCGCAAAACGCGAGGTCCGGCAACAACCATTGCACTCATTGAAGAGATGAGCATAAATGCAATGATAAGTCCTGAAATGGTGGTAAATATTGGAGGAAGAAAATGCGATCCTGCGATAACCACCAATTCTTTTGGAAGCATTGTTTCAGAGTTGACAGTCAATTCATTGATTGGTGCAACCATCAGATACATCATATTGAGCAAGACATAGACGATGGTTACAAAAACCGTTCCCCCAATAATGGATAACGGAACATCTCTCTCGGGATTTTTCAATTCTGAAGCCACATAAGCTGATGCATTCCAACCGGAATATGCAAAAATCACATAGATCAATGATACTGCAAATGAAGGAGAAGTCATTTGGGCAGCAGTACTGATTGTTGGTGTGAAGTGAGAAAAATCCCAATCTGCATGTGAGCACCCCAAAACAATCAGTATAATCACAAACAGAACCTTTGCGCCGGTTGAGAATGATTGAAATGCTCCACTAGCTTTATGACTCACTGAATGTATGGCAGTTAAGCCAATGAGCGAAAGTAATCCAATGATGGTGGGATTTCCAAAACCTAAGGAAGCAACAACATAATTGCCGACTGCAATTGAACTCAATGCAAGAGGAGCGGTAAATGCAATGGTTGAGCTCACCCAACCTGACAAAAATCCAAAACTTGGATGAAACACATCAGACAAATACCTATACTCCCCTCCGGAATGGGGAAACATAGAGCCAAGTTCTGCATATACAAATGCACCGCATAATGAAAGCAATCCACCAATGACCCAAAGTGCGATGATTGCAGCAAAATCTTGAATCGTGAGTAATTGATACCCCAGCCCCGTGAAGACACCCGTGCCAATCATGTTTGCAATAACGATAGACATGGCTGCAATCGGACCGAAATGCGTAGATTTCATGGTACTCTTTTATTGATTTACATACTGTTCCCGGCACGGATAAATTCAGCACAAGTCCCTTGATGCCAATTATCACTCCCACGGATATAGCTTAATATAACGCATTTGCAGGAGGTTTCCGTAACTTGAGTTTTGTTGACTTGCCATGAATTGCCTTTATATCCAAGAATAATTTCTAATGAGAAGAAAAATATTGATAAATCTTTTTCGGAGATATTTCGGTCCCGGCATCATTACTGGTGCCAGCGATGACGATCCATCGGGTATTGCCACATATTCACAAGCGGGTGCAATGTTTGGTTTGGCAACATTGTGGACTGCTTTCATCGCATTCCCTCTCATGACCATCATTCAAACCATGTGCGCTAGAATTGGCATGGTGACAGGTCGCGGATTGGCTGGTACATTGAAAGAATCGTACCCTAAATGGGTATTATATATTACAGTTGGATTTGGGGCACCAGCCATCGTACTAAATATTGGCGCAAATATCGCAGGTATGGGTGCCGTAGGACATATGATGTTCCCTCATATCGATCCAATGTATTTCAGCGTATTTTTTACGATGCTACTGATGATTTTCATGATTTATCTTCCCTATCAGAAAATCACAAGTGTCCTTAAATATGCTTGCCTCAGTTTACTAGTCTATTGTATTGTTCCGCTATATCATGATGAAATTGAAATCATGGATATTCTCAAAGCATCCTTTATCCCCACAATGCAATTCTCAAAAGACTACTTACTCATCTTGGTTGGAATTTTAGGCACAACAATTTCACCCTATTTGTTTTTTTGGCAAGCTTCTGTTGAAGTTGAAGAAAGAGACCATCAACATATCATCATTGTTGACAAATCACATATCAAGTCCATGGAATCGGATGTCAATAGCGGAATGCTCTTTTCAGGCATCATCATGTATTGCATCATCCTTACAACAGGAATGGTTCTTTTTCCAAAAGGAATAACAAAAATCAATACCGTGGAAGATGCCGCATTGGCACTTCAACCACTTCTTGGAAATGCAGCAACACTTCTGTTTAGCTTGGGAGTGATAGGCACAGGGTTAATAGCAATCCCTGTTTTAAGCGGATGTCTGAGTTATATGTTCTCTGAAATTGCGAATATTCCAAGAGGTTTAGATCGTACTTTTCAGCAGGCAAAAGGATTTTATGCCATCATGGCTGTTTCACTCATCCTCGGATTATCATTGAGTCTTTTTGGCATCAGCCCCGTTGATGCATTGATTGCTACAGCCATACTCTATGGTTTGACAGCCCCCATTTTGATTGCAGTGATACTTCACATTGCCAATAATAAAGATATCATGGGGGAATTCACCAATTCCAAACTGATGAATATTGGAGGAGTTCTCACATTACTTTTGATGTCAGCTTCAGCAATTGCATTAGTGATACTCTCTATGTAAGAAGATCATATGTATTTTCTAAAATTAATATTACAATGTATTTTTATCATACAGACTTAATACTTGCATAATATTCTCATAATACCCTATTAATAAGTTTGCATAGTATTCCTTCACTTTTCCAAGGATAGACGATGCACAACACATACAGCATTCAACTCCTCTTTTCTCTCCTCTTCATTCCCTTTTCCATCATGACTTCATTGGCCGGAAATGTATCCGGAATTGTACTTGACGAAAAGGGTATTTTACCTTTACCCGGTGCCGGAGTTCAAATAAAGGACCTATCAAGAGGAAAAATATGTGATAGTCGAGGTCAATTCTTTATTTCAAATGTAAAATCAGGGTCTTATACACTGACAGTAACATCAATTGGATATAAAAAATATTCTCAAGAAATCGTTGTCCCAGAAAATGGCACCATATCCATAAAAGTTATCATGCAAGGTTCCACATCGATAATAAATGATGTGATAGTCATGGGTGACGGACTTCAAGGTCAAGCACGCGCATTAAATCAACAAAAAGCAGGTGTATCCATTGCTAATATTGTTTCCTCAGATCAAGTCGGACGGTTCCCAGATGCAAATATTGGCGATGCATTGAAGCGCGTTCAAGGTATTACCGTTCAATATGATCAAGGTGAAGCAAGATTCGGACTTATCAGAGGTACTGCTGCTCGTTTGAATAGCGTTACTCTCAATGGAGATCGTATCCCATCAGCAGAAGCGGAAAACCGCGAAGTACAATTGGATTTGATTCCTTCTGACATGATTCAAACAATTGAGGTAACTAAAGCACTCACTCCCGATATGGATGCCGATGCCATAGGTGGGTCAATCAATCTAATTACGCGGGGAGCTCCTGAAACAAGACGCCTGTCAGTCACCGGGGCTGGAGGATACAACTTCCTCAGTGAAAAACCAATTCTGACGGGAGCCGGAATCTATGGTGATAGATTCATGGATAATAAACTTGGACTTGTACTTTCGGGTAGTATCAATAATCATAAATTGGCTTCAGACAATGTAGAAGCAGAGTGGTCTGAAGATGACAATGGAAATGCATATGTATCAGATCTTCAATTGCGCAGATATGATGTTGAAAGAACCAGAAGAAGCATCTCGCTTGGTTTAGATTATAAATTCGATGAACAAAATCAAGTATTCTTCAATACGATTTATAATTGGAGAGATGACTGGGAAAATCGATATCGAGTGAATTATCGCTATCCATCTGCACCTGATTCCAATGGCATTGTTTCAGGAGCAGAGGTGAGAAGGGAAACAAAAGGTGGTATCGGAAATGATCGCGTGGACAATCGAAGGCTCGAAGATCAAAGAACGTTCAATGTGTCAATGTCGGGTCAACATATCCTTGGCGCCGTAAAAGCAAATTGGCAAGCCAATTATGCAAAAGCTTCTGAAGAGCGTCCAAATGAGCGCTATGTGTCATTCAGAACCAGAAAACAAAAGATCACACAAGACATCAGCGATCCGATTCAACCGAAAGGAGGATTCGTTGCCGGTGAAACTGGGAATGATCTGAATACTTGGACATTGCGTCAATTTACAGAACAATATGGTTATACAGAAGATGTGGATCTCAATGCCAAATTGGACTTGGAAACAACCTTGAATCAGGGTGCTTATGAATCCATTCTAAAAGGTGGTATTCGTTATCGTGGAAAAGAAAAGATACGCGATAATAGTTATAACTTTTATACACCGAATAATACAAATGTATTCAATGCAAGTTCATTCGGTTCTATCCCTTTGATTGATATGGACAGAGGGAAAGCAAATCTTGCAGGTGATTATGCCTATGGTTCCTATGCTCCTTCTTCATTCTTGGGTGGCATCAATGTGAATGATACTGCTAATTTCAAAGTACGAGATGGAATTGGTGAATATGTTCCTGGTAACTTCAATGCAACAGAAACAATCAATGCCGGTTATCTCATGCTTTCACAACAATTGAGTGGAGGCTATCTCAATTCGGATGATAAGTTGATGATTGTTGCGGGTGCAAGAGTCGAACACACTTCAGTTGAATATACAGGTAATTCATTTGATGCTGATGAAGAAACATATACAGCAAAGACCGGCACAAATTCTTATGTGAATATTTTGCCTTCATTACATGTGCGTTATGAATATAATCCTGCTTTGATTGTTCGTTTAGCATATACGAATACAATTGCAAGACCAAATTATTACAATCTCGTTCCCTATCAATTATTCAGTCAGGATGATGATGAAATCACACTTGGCAATCCTGATTTGAAGGCGACTACATCATCAAATATCGACTTGATGGCTGAATATTATTTTGAATCGGTCGGTGTATTCTCAGGTGGTCTCTTCCACAAGAATATCCAAAACTTCATTTATGATTATATCCTCCGTGGAGCTAATGTCCCATTGATCAATGGCGTGCAATATGCACGATATACACAACCACGTAATGGAGCAGAAGCGACGATCACAGGAATTGAAGTCGGATTTCAAAGACAACTCGATTTCTTGCCCGGAATTCTTGGAAATACAAGTTTATACTTGAATTATACAAACACTGGATCAAATGTACCAAGTGTTCCAACAGATGATACCGAGCGCATAGATGCTTCACTTCCTGGAACAGCAGAACATATGTTCAATACTTCACTTTCCTATGAAGACAGTAAATTATCAGCAAGAATATCGTTGAATTATACAAGTGCATATATCGATAGTTATGGAGTGAGCGAATTCTATGACAGATATTATGACACACAAACTTTTGTTGATTTTAATGCAGCCTATAAATTTACTCCTGAACTCCGTATGTTCGCAGAACTCAATAATATCACCAATCAACCATTAAGATATTATCAAGGCATAAGTGAAAGAACTATGCAAGCTGAGTTTTACAATATGCGTATGAATATTGGTTTGAAATGGGACTTATAATATACATCAAATGAAACTTGAACGGGGGCATTCACTGCCCCCTTTTTTTATCATGCTTATCACTAAATCATGAAAAAGTACCTTCTTTTAATCCTCTTCATTTGCTATAATACTGTATACTCTGATATACCCGGAATCAAAATTCCTAAAGATGCACTGCATTTTTTTGTGATCGGAGATTGGGGAAGAAATGGTGAATATGGACAAAAAGATATTGCAAAAGTAATGGCAGATGCCGCAGAACAAGTTGAGCCGGAATTTATCATAAGCACAGGTGACAATTTCTATCCAAGTGGTATTAGAAGCGTCATGGACCCGAATTGGGAAGCTTCATTTGAAGATATTTATCCTCAACATTCACTACAAGGTGATTGGTATGTGGTGCTTGGAAATCACGATTATAAAGGTAATCCAGATGCACAAATCGAATATTCAAGCATCAGTAGAAGATGGAATATGCCTGCACGATATTATTCTAAGAGATTTGCAGTTAGCAAAACACAGTCAGCACAATTTCTTTTCATGGACACCAATCCATTCGTTGATTCATATCACAAAGAAGATGAAACATATCATGTAAAAGGTATTGATACTGCAGGTCAGAGAAGATGGATGGATTCTTTGCTTTCACAAACACCAAAGAATGATTGGAAATTCGTAATCGGACATCATTCAATATACAGCTTGGGAAAGAGAAAACCCGGTATGAATGATCTTATGAATAAATTTGATGATACATTCAATACACAAGGAGTACATGCATATATCTGCGGTCATGAGCATGATTTGCAAATCATACATCCCAAGAATCAATCAACTGTACACTTTATCTCAGGTGCAGGTAGCCAAATTCGTGATGCAGGGAAAGCAGAAGGACAAGACTTTTATCATGGCAAACAAGGCTTCATGATGTTTTCAGTTATGGAAAACGAAACCCTAGTGCAAGTAATCGACATTAGCGGTAAAGTAATTACAGCGTATTCATTGAAAAAGTAAGACTCAAAACTTCACCACAAAATCCACATACGGAATTCCGATTGGGAATACTTCTGAAAACTCATCATTGTTTACTAATGCAAGATCGACAGACATTGTTTCCCCAAAAAATCGTATGCCATATGAGATAATGCCTCGATACACATCAGCAGGAAAAAACCAATTTTCCGTGACTAATGAAATTCTTCTGGAAAGTCTTGTCATTCCACTAAGTGTAATAACAGGTTCACCACTAAATTCACCATCAAAGAAGCCAAATCCCAATCCCAATGTGGCATTATGTTCAGGATTCCCATAAGTCACAAGCCCATATCCCACACCAAATCCTCCGATATCATCTGAAACCTTACCATAGAGAACACCGACACCGACTCGTACATTCTCTGACACTTGCGTGGAATATTTTGGTGTCAGAAAGTAGATTGGGTCAAAATCCGAAGCGCCTAATGAAGCAAATGTTGAAATGAATTCAAATCCAAGCCCCATGGAAAAATTATCTGTAATCCCATAATTAAAGGTATTTATGAATAGATATGTATTCTGATAATATCCTTCGCCCTTTTTTAAGTTAAATGCCGAAGGAGCAAATAAATATCTCGAATCATTCGGATTTGGATACCAATACTCTCCATCATGAATCTGAGATTTAGGTATTACTCTTATATCCTGAACACTCGATAAAGAAACGGTGATTTTTGTTCCGGCATCCGTGAGTATCGTCAATTCCCTTTGATTACGATCAACTATCGAACCCACATATGTAATTCCTGCATCGCCTTTCATCTTGATCAAGGATAATTCAGCCGGACCCGGAATAGAAAAAGAAATTGCATTTTGGTCTTGTGCGCTTACACAAACAAATGATGAGAAGATGCAAATACTGATAACTATGAGTTGACGATACATGAATCACCATTTAAAGTAGATTGGGGATATGAAAGATTAACTCACACAATATCGTCAAAAAACAACAATTTGGGTGTTTTAATATAATTGGCAGTATATTTGCAATTAATTACATGATATATGTTGTTAATATTGGGGCTACTATGGGAAAACATCCAAGGGTGTTTGCACTATTGCTTAGCATACTGGTTTTGGCAAGTTGTTCAAAAGAACAATCCCAGCCGGAACAGATACAAAATCAAAAGAAAGAGCAGTCAAAAACTGCTGACACGATGCCTTTGAAAAAAGACAGCATTCCTATGACAAAAGCCGACACGGCAAAAAAGGATAGTGTTCAGCTTGTGTCTGACTCAACAATATTGGGAATTCGCAAAGATTTTCCTATGCCTTCCGGAAGAGTTGTGAATGTTTTGATAACAGGTATTGACTCTCGTCTTGGCCAGAAATCTGCAAGAGCAGATGCAAATCACGTGGTTCGTTTCTTTTTGGACTCTGGTTGCATTGAAATCATTTCCATCCCAAGAGGAACTTTCTCACTTATCAAAAAAGGCGATACAGAAGGTGGCAATATCATTGCAAATGTACGATCCATCTTTGGTCAACAACGCTACATTAAAGAAGTCACAAAAATCGCAAAAATCAAATCCATTGATTACTTCGTCGAATTTGGATTTTCTCAAGCAATGGGAATCATAGAATTGCTTGGATACTCTGATAATGCAGCATCAACACTTCGCGTTCTCCGTTCTAGAAAGGCATTTACAACCGGTGATCATCAACGATCCTTCAATCAAGGTCAATTCATCAGACAAGCAATACTGAAAGTCTTTGACAGAACAGATGGAATGATTGGTCAAGTTGGCATTAGAGCAGCATTAGCTCTCACAAATACCAATTTGTCTTATGATGCCACGAATTATCTTTTAAGTGAATTACGGAAGCATGGATTCACTTCTTCAACACATGACAGAATCTGGGTTAGGATGAAACCTAATTATTTGTCTCAAATGAAGCATTTCAATTTTGATTCTTCAAATGTTGAAACGCTTGAAGCAGGCATAGAAAAAAGAGTGAAAGGACAACTCGAAGGTAGCAGAAAAACTCCCGAGGGTTATGCAAAAAAGCTCCAAGCTTTGGTAAAGAAAGCAGCTGCAGATTCTGCCAAGAATCCTGCAAGAGTAATAAGCGCACTCGCATTTCCCTATCAGCAAAAAGCGTGGATGCAAGTAAAAGACAAAAAAGAAAGAATTATTGTCCGAGACCGCATTTGCTCATTATTAATACATGCTTTTACAAGAACGAATAAACCAGTTGATGCAAAAACGGTTCAAGATTATCTCAATCTTGAACAAGAAGCTTATAAACATTGAACCATATTCAGCTAGAACCATGAGCAATTTTCTTCAATCACTATTTTTGCCACTATTTTGTGCAACTCTGTTTTTATCATCATGTGAAAATTCAGAAAATGGCAAAGATCCCATTGAAACACCAAAGCAAATTGTTTCACAAAATGAAATCGTCACGCAAAGTGGCAAACAAGGTGATGCAGAACAAACAGCAATAGTTGAAAAACAATATCAACCTGTTATTGGTGATACATCAGTCGATATTGAAAATATGGACTATCCAATGCCATCGGGGAAAGTGATCAGTGTTCTCATCACGGGAATCGATTCACGACTTGGCGAAAAAACTGCAAGAGCAGATGCAAATCATCTTGTACGATTTTTCCTTGACTCCGGTCAGGTAGAGGTGATTTCTGTTCCTAGAAGCACATATGCAGATGCAAAATTCACAGACCCAAGAGGTCAACTCATCGGGAATGTCCGCTTGACACTGGGACGCGATCGATATATGAAAGAAATCAAGCGAGTGACAGAAGTCAACAAAATTGATTTCTTCGTTGAATTTGGATTTTCACAAGCAATGGGCATCATTGAAATCATGGGATATAAGGATAATGCATCAAATGCATTGCGAGTCATTCGTTCACGAAAAGTTTATGCAGCCGGCGACAAACAACGGTCTTATAATCAAGGACAATTCATTAGACAAGCGATTCTTCGCACCTTCGATTATACAGATGATTTGATGGGTCAACTTGGAATTAGAGCAGCTCTTGCTTTGTCCACGACAAATCTTTCAGCAGACGCAGCAACATATATCCTCGATGAAATGCGAGCACATGGATTCAGCTCGAATACACCAGATAGAATCTGGGTGCGCATGATGCCAAAATCCAGCTATAACTTGAAAGTGTTCAATTATGATTCTTCGAATATTGCAAAT
>Ga0129333_10001025_pt1 | contig 24778 bp, 5 predicted proteins | sample CPB6_08_DNA_FD_94474 | JGI IMG/M metagenome (GOLD analysis project Ga0129333, IMG submission 94474) | Freshwater to marine salinity gradient microbial communities from Chesapeake Bay, USA - CPBay_Sum_0.6_0.8_DNA | ecosystem: Environmental > Aquatic > Marine > Coastal | place: USA: Chesapeake Bay...
ACAGATTCACCACGATCAACAAGAGCATATCCATTATCTATTAACCACTTTGTTTTTTCTTCTAATGGCAAACTATTATATTCTTTTAATCTACTTTCAGGTATATCACCCTCTCTTATAATAGTATGTTTTAATCCACTTTTTACAAACCCATTTTCATTTAATAGTTGTTCTACTTTTGTTATATCTGAAAAATTAACACCTAATACTCTTGTTGCATACTTAATAGCATCATCTAAATTAAATGCTTCTACTTCTCCATTACTATGTGTATAACGATATAATGTTATATTGTTACCACCAGCCTGTACTAATCTCATACCAGGCATTTTTCTTTTGACTACATTTTTTCTAAATTCAGATGATAGATATTGGTACACCCTTTCTTTTAAACCTTCAGATACATTTAGATTAATGTTTTCATTATTTAAAATAACTGACAACATAGATCCATCATCTATAGATGACATAGCTGATTTTACTTGTTGCTTTATGTATGTTTGCAACAAATCATTTTCATCTATATACTGATCAGGATTACTGCTTAATGCAGCATCAATATATCTTTGTTGATTTAATTTAAAATGTTGTAATGATGATTTAACAATATCAGCTATAATGTTTTTAATTAGTTCTGTATCGCCATTTTCAAAGTTAGCAGGAGAAGCTAATATAATATTCATTAGTTGTGTAATAGCTGCTTCATCTACATCAGAAACATCTTTATTGGCATTTAACTGAAATCCTTCGTTTGTTTCATTAAATGTATTAGTTATTAATTTATAATTAAAATCACCAGTTTCTTCTAAATGCATAGTAAATGCAGAAAGAATATCATTAGGAATTTCACCTTTAGATGTAGCTAATTTTGTTAAAGGTCTAATATCTTTAGAACCTATACCTGTACTAAACATTATAGGCATAGAGTTTCTTACACTCTTATTCTTTTTGGTAGCATCATCTTGTACAAACTGAGATATATATGGATAATCTGTTTTATAATTTGGATTATTTAATCTTTGTTCAGTATAAAAATCTACTAACTTATCTATAGCATAATTAAAATTAACCTGTGTTTCTGGTTGAACTATATATGCATTATCTCCATTAGTATCCATTAACTTTGATAATGTATCATGCAAGGTATATAATGTTTCGTTTTTAAAACTATCATTTAAATTCTGCACTATTTTAGCTATATCATCTTCTGTAGCTTCTGGATACGCCTGTCTTACATAAGACTCTAATCCATCTTTAGTTATAAACGACTTCATAGAAGTTACAGCTTTATCATACAAACTTTCTAATTCAAATATTAAATATCTTTGGTATAAACTATCATTTGTTTTTAACACATCGTCATACCTTTTAATATTATTCATTAACATGATAGTACCTTCTACAGGTTTCCTTGCATAAGGATTATTCATAAAGTGGAATAATAATCTTTCATCTGGCATTAGTTGCATAGATTGATAAGACATTACATGCTTTGCACCTTTATATATATCTGATTCTCCTGTAGTATCATCAACTGTCATACCTACAGTTTTAACCATACCATTTCTATTAAATGTTCCAGCTTCAGATCCACCACCTCTATATCTTAATAAAGTTTTAATTGGATTTTCCCATCCTTGTCCATCAAATACAGAATGTTTATTTGTAGATACATTTGTTACACCATATATAGCAGCAGGCATTAATATTTCACTTAATGTAACTTCAAATGATTCAGAATCCATACTATCTAAATTAAATGCATTCTGTGGATCATTACCTACATAAGTTGATTTTTGTACAGTAGAAGAATGTATTAATGCTCTTTTAGCAGAGTTAGAATTAAATTTTACATTTTTATTTTCCTTTAACTTATAATCTAATTCTTGTGCATAAGAACCTTCAAAAGCTTTCATAAAATAATTATTGGCAAGAAACATAGCTACTTCATGAGCTACCCAACCAACATTAAAACTTTTACCTACTTTAATACCATTACTACCATCTTTAGGTGTTAGTCCTTGAGATTTTAATTGTGCCTTACTTAAATTATATTTAAATGATTTAGCTATACGTTGAGTTTCGTTTAACTGCTTATTAAATATTTTAGTAATAATTTTATACTTAACTGTTTCTTGTAATTTTATCGGTACTATTTTATTATTAATATTTGCATTAATAACTACATCGCCATTACTATCTGTAGCTTTTATTATATCAGCCATAGATAATTTTACTTCTATAGTTTTGTCGCCATAAGGTATATTGTACTTAATTTTTTTATTATAGTTTTCATAGTTTAGAATCTTAGAAGGTGTTTCAAATATAGTACCATCCTTAAGTCTAATACTATTATTCATAGTTGTACCATGACCTAAGTACATTTGTTTTTCACCTGTTTTTGATTCTATAATAATATAATCTATACCTTTTCTAAACTCTGTAAAGTCAAATACTGAATATGTGTCTGTACCTTTTATATTAGATTTTACTAAAAAGTTATTATTAGTTTGAACATAGTCCATAACTTTTTTATAAACTTCATCTCTCTTAGTTCTCCAATCAGGATTAGTTGTATCTATAATATCATTACTAGATATAGTGTATGTGCCACTTATGTATTTACCATTGTTTAAATCAGATATTAAATTTACCCATCTATTAATACTATTAACTTGTATTTTTTCCTCTATTTTAAATGAGTTAACTAAATGAACTAAGATATTATTACTATCTAACTTAAATGTTCCATCACTTTGTTTAACAAGAAGTCCATTTGTATATGTACTACCAGAACCTCTATATCCAAGTATATTCCAATTTAATTCAAATACTCTTTGTCTTGTTCTTGGTCCTTGATTAAACTGTGATACAAATTGGTTTTTAGCTCTCCATGATGATTGTGATGTAGACTCTGCATCTTTTAAAAACATCCATATCATAAAGTCAAAATCATTCTTACCACTCATATCACTAATGTCCTGTCCGGTATATGATTTTTGAATACCATCTATAAAAGGCATAGACATTACAAATTTATTATCATCAGTAGAAGCAAAGAAAGGATTTAATACTTCACCATTCATATGGTTAAAGTTTTCATCAATTTGATTGTTTCTTATCTTTTGTGCAAATGCCTGACTAATAGCTATACCACCATCTTGTAAATTATGGCCTGTATTATCTTGAACAGTATGTCTAAACCTTTTTACATTTTTAACAGAATAATCAAACTTAATTAAATACCCTGCGTCAACTTGCACAAGTAACTGAGCAAATTTATCTATCTCATTAAAAAATCCAGTAGGATGATAAAATAAATCATTATCCCCTTCTATATCAGATACCATAGTTTCTATTATATTAGCACCTGGTGCATCTGCTTGTACTTCACTAAAAGAATTTAATCTTGATATACTTGTTTTACCATAATCAGGATCACCTATATTTTTTAAAGCTTCTGTGTACGAATTGTATATATTGTTTTCTTTTGATTTTTCTTGTCCTTTATATATATCAGATGAGAATACATAAGTAGATAATAATAATGGAGCTATATATTTATTTAAATTATTCCAACCAATAGTATCATCATTCTTTGTATCTAATGCCAATACTTTTCCTGTCTTTCTATTTATATCAAGTTTAAATACTTCTTTAAACATTTTTTGAAGCATACTTGATAAATCTATATCTCCTAAAGTATATTTATTTACTACAGATATAACACCATTTTGTACATCAAATATTTTAACTGGCTCTGTTAAATTATATTCTTTGTAATAAATACCATCAGATTCAAATGTAAAATATGGATTATTACCATCAAGTCTTCTTGCACCATTACCATCAAAATTAAATAAAGCTACATATAATTCATCTAACGATTGTTCATCTGTTAAAAAGTTACTGTTAATAGTTCTTATTAGTTCAAATGATTTATCTACTTCACTACTATTATTTAATGTTTTGATTAAAGCTCTTGTGTTTTCATCGCTACCTTTTATGATACCTCTTATATATTCATCGGTACTCATACTTCCAAAATAAGATACAATAGAATTTATAATTTTATTACTATGTCTTACTCTGTTCATTAAAAATTCATAAAACTCATCTTGTGATAATAAATCATTATCAGTAACAATATTTAAAGCTTTTTGAATGTTGAATAGTTTTTTGTACTGGTCGTATGATTTAGCTTTATTTTCTTCAGTAGTGTTAGCCCAAGCTAATATTTTAGTGTGGGACATATCATTAGCCTTTCTTGAAAAATAATGCGTGTAGAATGAATTTAAAATGTTATACGTTTCATTAGATAACAAGTCATTTATATTTGTGTTATTTACTGAAGTTTGTAGTTCATTAATTTTATTTTCTAAAGCTATAATAAACTTCATAACTGATGGCTCATTAATATCTTGTATTGTATTAAATACATCCATTAAAACAGTAGAAGCTTTTTCTGCATTAATTACTCTGTCTGTTTCTGCATATGCATACATTTGAAAGTTATCTAATCCAGTACCTACAGCTATGAATCCCATTTGGTATGCATCATAACGCAACTCATTAAAGTCTGTATACTCGCCTTGATTTAATTTATTTAAAATATTATCAGGCACATTAACAAGTTGATAGGCATATTGTGGTGTAGTCATAAGTATAAATTTTAACATATGACTTTTTTTATTCATAGGATTTACCTGTGCAGTTTCTTGCCTTGATATAATATCTTCCTCTTCCATAAGTTTTTGCATGATATTGTATTCAGTCATAGCTGCATTATCACCACGCAAAAAAGATATAATATCTAAATTAGGAAAATATCTATTTAAGATAGCAGCAAGATTATTATCATTTAGCGAAGTAACTGCTGTTCTTAAATTAAAATAATCTACATAATCATTCTCTAAATTTAAATTTGTTTTATCAACACTACTGTTTGTTACCAATGGAATAGATATAGGTTCTCCTTCTTCATTTGTTGTTGATATAATAAAATTAGAGTATGCATTATACATTTGTTTTCTAATGTACTGTCTATCTATAGGATCAGAAAACATTACGCCTAATGAATTAGAAGGAACCGGTAAATACTTATTAAGTTTAGCATTATAGTACATTAATACTACACCAGTATATGTTTTACCATTATGTGTAATTACTTTTTTATCATTTTCAATTAAAGTATTTACATATTTAAACAGAGGAATATCTTCTTCATTAACAGTAATTTGTAATGGGTTGTTATTTATATCTGTTCTTAATTTAGGAAATCCTGCATAAGCATGCCCTTCAGGATAATAAACAAAATTACCTTCGCTATCTGTTTCATACATAGCAGTTAATCTTTGCTCGTATTCTATTCTATTAATGGCATCTTTAAAATTATAAGATTTATCTTTAAACATACGTTTATTTAAAGAAGGTCTTATTAAATGTTTAGCAGCATTACTACCTATCTTATCAGCCATTTTAATAGCTACTTCTCTATTTCCTGTATTAGATATTACAATATCAAAGTTTCTAAATTCTTCAGACCTAAATAATTCTTCATACGGCATTTCTTCTGCCTGTATTGAAGTATCATAATTTAACGCATTAAATTTACCATAGTATATATCATAGTTGTATTTGTCTACAAGATTTTTAAATCCTGGAATATTACCTATAACGTATCTATTTAGCCAGTCTAAAAACTTCCTCATTAGTTTTGATATGCCAGTTAAGTTTCTTCTTTCTGATGCATATCTTTCTGCTGCTTCTGCAAAATATTCGGCTGCTTTTCTTCTATCTTCTAAAGAAGTATAATCAAAAACTTTCATACCTTTCTTTAATGCAGCCTCTTCATATAATGCTTTTCTTACATTTTCAGATATTAAAAATTCTGCAGCGTAGTGTGCTATTTCGTGGTATAAAGCTATAGAACTTACTTTACCATTTTGCACATTTAAAATAATTTTACCTAATCTGGTTATTTTACCATGTGCATTTTCTTTTTCCAAAAGACCAGTTACAAATTCTAATCCCTCTATTCCTATGCCTAACGCTCTATTAAACTCAGCTCTTGCTTCATCTAATGTCATATCATATTCTACAGCTTCTAATTCTTTTGAGTTACTTCTTAATAAACCAGAGCCATCTTTTTTATCTTTTGATATATCAACTATAATAGCAGGACCTTTTATTTCTGTAGCTAATGCTGTTACAAATTGATTAGGATCAAATACTTTTTTACCATTTATAATTCTTGCTGTTGGCGCATATCTAAAACTAATAGTATAATTATTTTTAGCTAATTCTTTTTGTATAATATCTAAAGCAGTTAATACATTAGATTTCCATAACTTAGGATTTTTAGGATTTGCTACTATTTTTTTATACGGTTGACCTTCTTGTGTTTTTCTTCCAGGATTATCTGCTAATAAATTCTTTTGTATAAGTTCATTTATATAAGAAGACTTGGCATTAAAATCAGAAGTTAATGAACTTTCATTATAACCTAAAAAACCATATTTAGTTAAATCATCTAAAAATGATATAATATCACTATCATTATTTAGTGTTTTTAATTCTTCTATAATATCATTTAAATATGCATTGTAATTTTCTTCAGATGAGTCTGATAGTTTTTTAGATTCTAATAATATTTTAATATCATGCTTATTACTTAGCGCATCACCAGATCTAAATATAGCAAATGTAGAAGTTCCACTTTGTTCTACACTAACAAATTTAAACCCAAACTTTTGCATTTTTTCTATAACAGTATTTATGCCTAAGTTTTGTTTAACAGTTTTACCTGCTAATGCATTATCAGTTCCTATTATAAAAGAATCTTGAACGTATGCATCATTTGAATCTATAACATTTGTGTATAAATCTTTTTGTGTATCAGTTTCAGATAATAATGTTTTAGCTTTATCTAATAAGTAATTATTGTATATACTTGTAGATGTGTTATACACAGGTATTTCAGCTACTGTATAATACGTATCATTAACCATGTATTGTAGTTCATAAATATATGCTACATCACTATTTGTTACTCCTTTAGAAGATGTTGATTTTACAGCGCCAGCTTTTTTAACAACAACCTTAGTTTTTATATACTGACCATTTTCTTGTGCTTGAGCTATTATTTTAAATCTTGTTGTTTGTAATTCATAAAACATATCAACAGGATCTATACTTAAATCTAATGCACTAAATGTAACATAAGCATTTTGGAAAAATAATTTTTGTCCTGCAAATAAATGTGTAAAATGTTTATCTGCTACATCTTTAGAATTTTTAATGTATTCATTATCTATATCTGCTAAAGAAGATGCAAATGTATCAACAGCATATTCAGAATTAGTTGTTGTTTTAACAAAGTATTTTACTTTACCATCTATAGTTTTTTTAGAAAAAGATTTAATAGTTACAGGAATTACTTTACCATTATCAGTTTTAATTCTATACGATGCTCCTGGTCTTAAAACAACTGTTTTATTATTACCAAGATTAACATTTATTTGTTCTGTAACAACAGTATTTACACCTGATATCTCTTCTGTTTTTTCTTTAATTATTATTTCATTATCTACTAATGGCATGCTGTTACCATATGCTGACAAAAATTCTTCTTGAACTTCATCTGTTTCTGGTTCAGTAGCAAATTGTTTAACTACAATAGATGTAATATTATTTTCTGTAGTTTCTAATTTTATAAAAGAAGAGGGACCACCTTTTTTATTTTTTATTTCTACAGTAGTATATAAAATACCATTTTGATATTCGTGAGTTGTTTTACCTACAACACCTGTTATACTATTAGAATTAGAGTCAGTAAAAGAAATAGTAACATTAGGTTTAAATCCTAATTGTGATAAATAATTTTTTACTTTATTAGTTAATTCTAATTTTAATTCTGCATTAGATTTAGTTACAACTTTAGGAGTAGCAACACCTTTGCTTACTAATACTAATTCATTTTTTTCATTTAATGTAAATACAGGTTTAGTTATATTATAAGATTTTAAATCTTCAACATTTGATATATTTTCTAATCCATCATAAAAAGTATTTCTTTGTGCCATAAACCCTTCAGGATTTTTACCTGTAAATGATAACTCATATACAGTTGACATTTGATTACCTTTTTGTTTAAATTCAAATATAGCAGTATCAGAAGAAGGTTGATCTTCAAAAGTAAATACACCTGTAGCATTAGATACATTACCATATATAATAGTAGGTTTTTTATTATCTGGTGAATTACCCGTATTAGGATTATTATTACCGGTGTTATTATTTTTTACATTACTATTTAATGCTTGATTTAAAGAATTAAACTCATTAAATAAATCTATCTTCTTTTTAGTATCATCTGCTTTCTTATACATTTGTATTTTATCAATAGAGCTTACTTGTCTGCTACCTTGATTTGATATACCTTTTGTATAAACACTAACAAATTTAACACCTCTACCTACAGCAGTACCCATATACTTACTGTAATCATTAAAGGATAATTTACCTTGAGAACTAATACCAGGTTGTAAATTAGTAGGTGGTATGTATACATATACTTCTTGTATATCTGCACCTTGTGGAGAATTTTCTAAATCTTGTAATATTTTTATTTTATCAGCATCGATACCTTTAGCAATAGCTTTTTGTGCACCAGCATTATTTAATACTATTACACACCCTTCTTTAAAAGAAGGCATACTATTAACTCTTTTTGCATCTTCCCAAAACTCATCTTCATTTTCATTTGTTTTTACCCCTTTTCTTTCTACACCATCATCATAATAATTATATACTCTTGACATAACAGGTAGTTGTGACCTACCCATTTTTGCTATTTCTACTCTAAATACATTTTGAATATCAGCTATATCAACAATATCTGTTCTTTTAGTTTGGGTAAGTACATAAGCATGTTGCATATATCTACCCATTCTTGGCATAAGTGCATTTTTTTCAGGATCAAATGGAGCTTGCATTTCATCACCTAAAATAAATACAGTATTAGAATCATCTATTTCTTGTGGATCATTACCAGATTTAGTTTTACCGGTATCTACACTTTTATTGTTGATAATATTATTTTCTCCGTTGTAATATATAGCAGCTCTATTTTGTTCTGATAATAAAGAAACTTCATCTATAAAGATTAGACTATCTTGATATGTGTGTTGTTTATCTATAAAATCATTTACAAGAATAACTTCATATTGGCTTTCTTTTAACCCTGCATTAAATGCTGCATTTTTTAAAGATTCTAATTGATTTTGATTTGGTGCTACTAATACTATTTTTTTATTTTGATGAGTAGTATCTGTAGCATATTCTAACAATGATCTGATGATATAAGATGTTTTTCCTACACCACCTAAACCTAATATTAGCTGAAAGTTATCTTTAATGTAAGTGCCATCGTATTCTTTTGTACCATCTTGTAATTGCTTAAAAGGATATAGGTTACCAATATTACCTGTCTCTACCGCACCTAACTTCATTATATTTTTAAAGTTTCTGTGCAACTGTAAAAACTCATTATCATTTACAGCCTTTGCTTGATTAACTCTATCATTTTCATGTATATGTGTTACTGCAAACAACAAAGCTGTTAATTGTTCTGATGTATGTGCACCAGAATATAAAGTTTCACCAGGGGCATCTATAACATTATCCAGCATTGTACTAACGTACTGACCTAAATCTACATTAAATATGGTATTTAAAATATTATAGTATGCTATTTGTCTATAGTTTTCACCTAATGCACCTTTTTCAAATTCAGAAAAGTTTAGATAATTATCTATACTGTCTGTAAACATTCCTTGTTTATCTGCAGACTTATCTGTTTTCCAATTATCTTCTACATCATCTCTTCTATTATTTGTATAAGTATCTCCTTCAATAACTTTTTGGTCTACTACTGTATGCCAAAATCTTTTAAAGTTATTAATAAAAGCAGTTTTATCTGTAGTATTAAAATAGTAGTGCCAATATTGTAATGCTGCATATACTTCTTCAATAGTAGCTTCATTCATATTAGCAGCATCATTACTATTAATATTAATAATGCTTGGTCTTTTCATCGCTACTCCATTAACTATAACAGGAGTATCAGGCATATTAGTTAATAACTGGTTACTTACCAATGCCATTTGATTAATACCACTTTGTCTATACTTTTGAAATAAAAGTTCTCTTAGATCTTGTTGTCTACTAATAGTTAACAATAGATTAGTTACTGCACTTAATTTGTATGCAACATCTGTATAATACGCATATAAATCTTTATTTTGATTAACATCAAAACTATTAATCTGCAACCAATTTTTTGTGTTTTCAGATAGACTTTTAGAAGAGTTTAATAACATTAAATATATTTCTAAATCTTCTTTTTCTTTTATAAGTTCTTGTTGTAATCTTTGTGCTTCTTCAAAAAAGTTTTGATCTAATTCTTGTGTTGCATCTAAAGCAGTATTATATAAATTAGACACTTGGCTATCAAAATCTTTATCGTCCAACAAAGCTCTACCTTCTTGAGATATTTGATTTGCTGCAACTTCTACAGTTTTGCCTTCTCTGGTAACAGTTGTTATTTCATTATTTTTGGCAGTCTTTTTTGACTTAGTATATTTAATATTGTTAGCTGTAAATTCAGTTAATTTAGCTGCATCTTCATCAGATAATTTATTATTATTTACATAGTCTGTAAATTCTTTATTATAATCTTCTTCTGATATATTTTCTATTTTCCCATCAGCATTTGTTTTAGTAAACTGATTTGGCGTGTTGATATTTTTTTGTATTGTAGATAAAGGAGTTTCAACTTGTTCGCCATTAACAACTTGATTTTTACTATTTTGTACTATATAACTATCAGTATCATCATATAATTCACTATCTATATCATTTAATCTATTTGACAAATCATTTAGATTATTTAAGTTATTTTGAACATCTTTTTTAGATGTATATTCATCATTTAACTCAACATCAAAATCAGGATCGTCTTGATTATTATTATTAACCTTAACTTCATTGATGGTATTAGTTTTAGCTTTTATATCTATTTCAGCTAACTCTTTTGCAGTTAAATCACTTTCTGCCTTACCCGTTTGTTTAATTAATTTTTCTCTTTCAGTATTATATAATTCTTGTATTTTACCAGAAAATAATTTATTGTTTTCTTCTTCTTGAAGTTGTTGTATTTTATTTCTAAAATTTTGTAATGTACTTGTATGTTGAGACCTAACTGCTTTTTTCTTTTGCGCTGGGTCCGCATTAAACATATGGTTTTCCATTTCTTTGACAGCATTTAATGCATCGTCATATGACATGGTTTCCCAATTCAAAGAATTAATTTTATCATCAATAGATTTACTTTCGTTTTTAGCAGCCTCTATTTCTTTTTTTCTTTCTAATCTTTTTTTCTCTAACTCCTGTATATTTTTTATTGTTTCTAAAGCAGCAGTTTTATTATTCCAATTGTTATCAGATTTTTCTAATTCATTAATAGATTTACCATAAGTTTCATCTAATACTTCATTTGTAAGTTTAGTTCCTTTATCTATACTACCAAGTTTATTATTAGCATCATTCATTATTTTTAAAGAACGTACTAACATTAAAGCTTTGTATTTATCAACAGCAACACCTGATAAAGCTTCTCCTGTTAACTTATTTTTATTATCTAATAATTCTTTAGTTTCTGCGATTTGGTTTTGTATAGCTACAGCTTCAGCACTATTTGGGTCTTCTACTTGTTTTAGTTTATTTTCTAAATCAGTAATTTCTAATTGTAATCTTTTAGCCATCATCATATTAGCTAAAGTATCACGCATAAAATTCATATCACCACCCATTAACTGTTTTATCTTATCAGAACTTTTTAATCCAGTTGTTTGAATAATATTATGTGCTTGTTCTAACTCAGCATTTAATGTTTCTAATGCCATATCATTTAATGATTTAGCTTTAGCTTGCTGGTCAACAGGCAAAGAAGATATATACTGATTATCTTTATCTAATAATGGATTACCTAATAATCCTTGTTTGTGCATAGTAAGAAGAAATTTCTTACCATCTTCTAAACTCATATTTAATGCTAAATCAGCAACACCAAAATCTTTTAAATCTACTTTTTTTCTAAGACCTCTTATTGCCCCCATTACACTACCACCAATAAAACCTGCAGCAAATTCACCTAACGGGTCTTCCCATTTTGTATTTTGAAATTTACCTTTACCTGGTTCTGCATTCGGATTAGCAAAGTTTTCATTATAAATATATTTACTCCATGAATTAATACCTCCTTCAAATACTTCTTCTACACCTTCTTCTGTACCTGCTATAGTACCGGCTAACATTCTTTGTACAAATCCTGTAGGTTTATCTGAGTGTTGTAAATTATATAACCCATTTATTATTTTATCTTTTACACCTTTATTTACTGGTGCAGCTAAATCTATTCCTAATTCCTTGTATGTTTTAGTAACTAAATCATCTATTTTATTTTTTATTAATGCTTTAGCCGCATCTTCATCTAAACCTTTAGCTACTTCTTCTGCTACTTCTCTTGCTATTTTTGCTTGATTTTCTTTAAATGCTTTACGCATAGCTACGCCTGTAATATCATCACTAAACCCATCTGCAAGACCAGACATACCCATAGCCTTTAATCCATACTCAGATGCATATACAGCAGCACCAGCCATTAATGACATCATGAATCTTGACTTATCATCAAGACCAGCAGATTTAGCTTCTTCATTCATACCATTCATAGCATAAGCAGCACCAAAAGCCCATGGCATACCGCTTAATCCATTATATGTAAGTTTAGCCAATTTATTTGTTTGTGCCATTGTAGCTAAAGGAGCAGCAAATACTCCAGATAATCTACCAACCAAAAACTGAGAAGCTACTTGTGTTAGTGCTGCAGATGCAGTTCCTAACCCTGCTCTCCAAGAACCAAACATACCTTCAGACTCTACAGCTTCAGATACTTTTGATCTAATACCTCCTGTATAATTTTGCATTTCAGCACCCCATTTTTGCAGTGCATTTCTTTCATTATTACCTGCTACCCAATTAGTAAATGTACCCATCATTTCAGCTACAGTACCTAAACTACCAAATGTTTGGTCAACTATAGTATTATAGGATTGTACACCCATATTTTCTAATATACCAGACTCTGCTTTTTTTGGTCCAAATATAGACCTTCTTTTATATGAATCTAATACAGCATCACTATCAGCTTCTACCCATGTATTTGTATTAGCATCTAGTACAAGGTTTTTACCTTTATTTGTTTCTAAATCATATCTAAATGGATTACCAAATAAATCCATAGATCTATAATCATTTAAACTTTTTTGATTTCCTTCCTGGTCAACATAAAAATTTTTAGATTCAGCTATTTCTTCTGCTGTCATTGTTTGAATAGGAGAGCCATAAAAATTATAAAATGTTCCTACTTGAGAAGGTCTGCTATTTTCATTATGCTCTATTTTAAAATCTTGATCTTTTACTCCAAACACTTTTGGATGTATCATGTAAGATTGTCTCGGATCAAAACTTATATATGCTAAACTATTTGTTTTACCAGATGTAGCTTGATTTAAATAAGATGAATCTGTTTGAAATGTATTCTGTTCGTATACAGGTCTATATACATTTTCTGCATAATCTTCCAATGACATATCACCTAATAAAGATTTATTAGCCTGATAACTTTCTTCTATAGATAATGGCGCTACTCTAACATTATTAGCTTGAGCATCAGCATGTGTTGTATTAGTTAATTTTAGCGTTACTGGATCTATTGTTTGTGTTGGATTTGGCATATATTAATATTTTTGAATACCTACGTTGTTATATGGATTTGTTGTTGTTGCAGGATTGTTTCCTATTAATTTATTTGATATATTAATTTGAGTGCTCATAATATTATTTCTATTAGTAGCACTCTGAGAAACTATTGGCGTAACATCTGTCTGAATATATAATACATCTGTCGTAACATTTTTATCACTTGCAGATGGTTTATTTGCTATACTCACAAATTTTTGTGCAAATGGATTTATTTTACCATCTTCTGCAACTTTTACAGGAGTTAAAATTACATTTTGAGAATTAAAATTAAATCCACCTTTATATTCTATTTTTGTTTTTATTAATGCATCTTTTACTAAAGTTTCTTTTTGAGATTTATTTGCACTACTACTTATTATTTGATCGTAATATTTTTTAAATTCTTCTGCTTTTTTACCTGTTAATTTATTTGTTTTTATAATATCATCTGCTTTTTGTATTTGTGTGTTAAAAAATAAACCTCTGCCATCAGGTACACTAGAATAATCTACAATTGCTGGTGTTTGTAAATATTCTTTTTTATATCTTTCATCTTTAGCATAAGCGGAAGGCATTTCTACATTAACTGTAATTTTTTCTAAAGCTTTAATTATATCATCTTTTTTTCCTTCAAACTTAGCCGTTTGCATTGGTGCAACAGGAGCTGCATATATAAAATTTTCTCCTACATTTGGATCGTTTGCTATTGTTGCTAAATATCTTTGTTCCCATAAATCAGCAGGTAATGTAGATTTAGAAATTTTATTAGCAAGAGTACCATCAGCATTTATAAATTTAGTTCCTACTCTATTATCTGTTTTTGCTTGTTCCATAGATAAAGAATATAATTCAGTTTTTTTAGCATCTGATAATTTATTCCACTCTGGACTTGTATGCTGATATAATTTAAGTTTACCATTTTGTTCTTTAATAATAGTATATAGATTATTAGGCACTGTATTAGGCGCATAAACAATTCCACCTTCAACACCTGCATAAATTAAATCTTTACCTAAATCTGATAAATTAAACGGAGTTGTACCTATCATACCTATAAGATTTCTTCCAATATTTTCTGCAGATTGACCTACATAAGAATCACTATTAACTAAATTCCACCAGCTATCCCCTAATCCTGTTGCAGGAATAACAGTTGTTGATATATCTCTTCTTGTTGTATATAATTCCCCATTACCATTAGACACTTGTGCGTATAATTCTTGTTTCTTTAGTTGAGCTTTATCATATAATTGTTGCCAATTATTTGGGTATTCTTTTTGTAAATATTCTTTATATTTTTCGTCATTATAATTATTATTTAGAGTAACATATGTTTTACCATTAGCTGTAGATAATGAAAATGGAGATTCTTGTCCTTGGAATAAAGCATTTTTTTCATCATCAGTCATTGTAGGTTTAGGTAAATTAAGCGCATCACCAAAAGGTGTACCACTAAATAAACTAAAAGTTCTAGCAAATGAATCAAAATCTACACCTATATTATTATCGTCATCTATAGACATAGTTGATTCTAATTGTGCAGCGTTGTACATATCTGATTCTTTTTTATTATTATACGCTGTTTCACTAAATTCATTAAATGACTTAGATTCTCCTGAATTGTCTTTTTTAGTTTTTGCAGCATTAAACTCGTTGTTTATATTATCTGAAACATATCTTTTATAATCATTAAAAAATTTACTTGCTGCTTCTGTTGATTTAAATAAACCTTCTTTAGTTACATATTCACTTAATCCATCTGTTTTTTGTATAAATCCTTGAAGTAATCCATTAGCTATAGGATTAGATAAATCTATTCCATTTTCTATAACAGAAATAATTTCTTTTTTATCCTTATCTACTTCACCAGTTTTTATATACTTACCTATAATTTGTTCTTGAAGTTGATCATACTTATAATCTAATCCCCATTTTTTTTCTCCACCTCTTAAATCGCCACCATAATTTCTTTCATAAGAATTTTTTTGTGTTATTGTCATTATACCTGCTGCATGACCTACTGCATCTTCTATAAATTTTGTGGATTCACCTGCAAGTGAATAAGACCCAGCACCAGAAAAATATTCTTTTAATTTTGTAGTAGCTTCACCAGATGTTGTTAGTGTTGGATTAAAGTCAAATCCTTGTATAAAAGTTCCACCTTTACCACCTAAAGCATCTGTTTTACCATATTCTAATTGTTCAGTCCAATCTGAAACTTTTTGAATACCAAATCCTTTCATAAGAGCAGATACATCATAAAGACTACCTTTATCTTTAGTATTAACTTTATATTGGTCTAAATTCTTAGTTTCTCTTGAAATTATATTTAATCTTTCTGGACTTTTTGCTGCATCAAGTTGTCTAACTAAAGAAGAATATTCTGGTAATGATGTAAAAGTAGCACCATACAAATCTAATCCTTTATTCATTTTAGATTGTATGCTATTTATAGAAGACATATATTGATTAACAGCACCTATTCTACCTTCTATTTTTGGATCGTTATCACCACCACTTTTTTTAGATGTACTTGGGCTTCCTGCTGTTTTACCTTCTTGTCTCATTAATTCTATTAATGGCAATAAATTTAATGGTTTAACTTCTAATGGAGCATCAGATAAATTTTTTGTCTCGCCAGTTAAAATGAATGATGGAAAATTTGGCATATTATTATATTTTATAAGCCTACTATACAAATGTAAGTAAGCTTTTTTAATTATTATAAATTATTTTATTAATCTTGTCGATTCGATAAAATCATGTTTTGAATAGTTTGAATCATATTTCCTGTGTCACCTAGACCTTTTTCTTGTAACCACTTAGACTTAAATTCTTTATTTCTTCCAGCTATATCATATTGTGATTTTAATTCATCATAATATATTTTTTCTGCTTGTACAATAGGTTCTAATTCTGATTTATCAGCAACAACTTTATCATATTCTTTTTTAGCTAAATCCCAAGTTTGTTGTCTTTCTTTAAATTGGTCATCTGTTTCGTTTTCATTTTTTGTTTCAGGTCTTGTAGTAAAATCATATTTAGATTTTTGATATTCTAAATACTTATTATACGTTTCAAGATTATCAGCATTTTGATCTTGTGTAGCTAATATGTCATAACTTTCCCCATATTTTTCAACTAATTTTTGAAATCTTGGATCTGTTTGCATTTTAGCTTTTACTTCTTTTTGATATTTTTTAATATCTTGACTTAACGCTGCAGCATATTCTGGAGAACCTAATTCATTAGACGATGCCTGATATTTTAACATTTCAAGTTGTATAAGATTTGACATGTCAGCTTGTTCTTTATATAGTTTTGTAGCCTTATCTGCGTAATCTTTTTTAGTCCTATATTCAGCATAAGCACCTGCTGTATCTCCTAATCTGGATAACTGTGTTGATATAGCAGCATCTTTAGTAGCTTGAGCTTGTCTTTGTATTTCATAATTCATTTGCATTTCTTGATTAAGCATTTGATTTTGTGCTTGTTCTTCTGTTGCTTGAATTTGTTGATTTGCTTGATTAATAGCTTGTTCTTGTTGTGCTTCCTGTAGTCCTACATTAGCAAGAGTATTTTGTGCTTGTGCAGTAACAGCAGTTAAACCTTTCATTAAATCAGATGCTTGAGATACATTTTCTCTTAATCCTCTATACGATTCTCTACCTTGTTGTCTTACATCTGCCCTCATTTTATCAAATGGTGTTTTATCCATTCTTAATCTTTGCATGTGAGGTAAATCAAATTGTATGTTAGGTGGAGGTGGTTGTATCATATTATTAAACAAACCTATCGCATCAGCTATACCTTTGCCTAAATAATATTGTTCTGCAACACCAAACTTTTTATTTTTTGGATTGTTTTCTGCTTCTGTTTTTTGATTTTTTATTACATTATATATAGCTTGTTGCTGTGGATTTGTGTTTGGTTGATTTGTTGCTAATGTGCCTGTTACATTATTAGCGTTTGTTTGTCCAGCAACATTTTGACCACTTGTGGTAGTAGCATCTGTAGTTGTTCCAGCAACATTTTCAACCATATATGGATAAGGGTTAATATTGTTTTTATCAACCATACTATATAAATCAAATGGTTTTTCACTTGTATTTTGATCAATAGCTATTATATCACCAACAGTATTAATTTCTTTAGGAGATTGTATAGTTAAATCAGATATATTTTCTTCAGGCACAGAAACTAAATTTTTTGTTCCTACATTCATAGAAGGATAAACAGGTCCTGGTATAGTTGTATTTGCTTTAGGAAGAACTATTTTACTATAATCTATTGTTTCTGGATTATATAATATTGATGGGGACATAGAAGATAAATCTTGTATATCTGATATGTTAGGTTGTTGTTTTATATATTTAGCTGCCTCATATTGATTATATGGCATATTAGATACTATCGGCGTAGGACTTACTATATTTGCATCTATAATATTATTAGGACTAATTAATGGATTAGTATATACCTGTTGTTGATTTGGGTTAGATGATATTTGCATATCATAATCTTGTGGATTAGCAGCATATATAACATCACTAATAGCTGTGTTAGATAAATCATTAGTTGACCCTTCTATATCTTGAGCCATCATTGTATTTTGATTTGGCGCATTATATAAAGTTGTAAATGGGTTTATATAAGGATTTACTGGTGCAGTAAAAGGTGATGATGTTATATCATTAATAGTAGGTTGCTCTAACTCTGCTTGATTAATAGCTCCTTGAACAAAAAGTTCTGGATTAATTTTAGGCTCTGTATTTAATGCATATCCTCTTTTGACATCATTTTTTGCATCAGGTATATCTCTTAATATAATTCCTTTGTTAGTTCTTTTTTTTCTTTCAACAACAGGAGTAGGATTAATAGTAATTGGTCCACCATAATTTGGTGTAGTTCTTTGTCCTATTAAATTAGAAAATTCAGCATATCCTTGTTTTTTTAAATCTTGTTTTTTTTCATAAATACCTTTGCCTTGTGGCATTTGTATTAATGACTGCATTTGTAATAAATAAGGATTTTGTTCTTGAGGAAAATAAGTTACAGGTGGATTGGGATTATTTGGATCTTCTGTATAAATCATATTATTTTAATTTTGCTCTGTTAACAGATATTCTATACTTTTCAAAATCTGATTTTAATATTTTTTCTTTTCCTTTAAATACTTTGTTAAAAAGGTTTTGATATATTTTTTTATTTATTCCAGAATCTAATTTAGTATATCTTTCGCTATATTCATTTAACCTTTGATTGTATTCTTTAGGATTATCTTTTGGAATTAATGGCGCATCAGCTATAGCATCTAAATAACCTTCATATAAATCAGTTTGATAAATATATTTTTTATCTTTTTGATAAAATTTTTTTGATGTTTTATTTAATATTTCTTGAGCTAAAAATAAATTAGAATTATACTTATCATTATCAGATAAATCTTTATACGGTTTATTTTTTTCTGTAACTATATATTCATTTGTATTATAATATTTTTCAGAAAAATTTTGTTTTGGTTTTTGGTTCTGTTGTTTATTTACAGTTTGTTTTTTTTCTTCTACTTTAGGAGAAGAATAATTAAATGATGGTAAAGTAAATGCTGATGCTTTTGTAACCTCGTTTTTATTAACCTCTTTTTTTGTTTCTGGTGCTTTAGCTAAAGGTACTCCCATATTTCTAAGTGGAGCGTAAACATCAAATGTATTAGACTTTTTAGTTTTTTCTTTTTCTAATTTTTGTCTTTTATCTGAAAGTTTAGCGTATTCATCATTAGACTTAAAAAATTTAAATCTTTCATCTGCTAATTTTGAATATTCTTTATTTGATTTATCATTAACCATTTTAGAATATTCTTGATTTGATTTTAAAAATTTAAATCTTTCATCTGCAAGATTAGCATATTCCTGATTTGATTTATCATAAATCATTTTTTCTTTTGCTTTTTTATCTTGATAAAGTTTTATACGTTCATCCGCTAATTTTGAATACTCCTGATTAGATTTCTCATCTACCATTTTAGCGTATTCTTGATTTGATGCATATGCATTACGCATTAAGTTCATTGGATAATCTATAGAATAACTTTTACCTTGAGGCCCTATAATATTCATTATATCTATTGGGTTAGTAGATGGTGCTGATTCTTGAATTTTTACGCTATCAACAATTTGTTTTTTAGCCATTCTTTCTTCAGCTTGTTTTTTATACAAGGCAAGATTATCATCAGAAAATAAATAGGGTCTTTTATAAACTCCTTTTTTTTCATAATGATTCATAACCGCTAATGTTTTAGGACCAATAATATCATCTGTCTCTAAAAATTCTGGTGTGTTGGTATTACCACTTTCTTTATCTTGTGCTATAAGATAATTAAGTTTTTCTTGTTGACCTTGTACTCTACCTAAATTAGGCATATTAGGAATATCTACTTCCCCTAATGCATTTAATTTTCTTTTTTCAGGCTCTACATAATCTTTTATTCTAGATTTATCATTACCTTTTCTACCAGCTTCTATTTCTTCATCAGTTAAAGATATCGTTGGTATTTCCCCACCGTCATTATACAATAGATATGGATTCATAATTTATTTTTTTAATGCACCACCAAAAGACATTTTTTTCATTCCGCATACTTTACATACAGCACCACCTGATTTCATACAACAAGACTTCATAGCTTTACCACCTTTTTTAAATACACCTCTACCTTTAAGTACGTCAGCTTTAGTAACTTTGTTGTCACCTGTTAAGTCTGGAAACTTACCTCCATACTTATAAGCCATACCACCTTCTTTGTGCATTTTACCACCACATTTCATACACTTACCACCACTACCCATCTTACAACCACCTTTGCATTTCATACCGTTTTTAGCTTCCATTTTTTCTTGATTTTCTTGGTTTTCTAATTCTTCATTATATCCGCCACTTGAATATGGCTTTCCATCTTTATATGCCTTGTAAGCACTTTTTTGCATTTGTTCTGATAACTTATCAACATCACTATAGTCTCCAGTTTCTTCTCCTTTAGCTAATGCCTTTTTTACTTTAGTAATATATTTTTTAGGAAAGACTAAATCACCTTCTTGAAGAGTTATATCTACACCACCCTCTTCGTGCGTAGGAGCATCTTCAGATGTTTCTGTTACTATTTCATAAGAACCATCTTCTTGTGGTCTTAAAACTAATTCTTCTGCTTCTATTTCTACATCTACTTGTTCGCTATCATCTTCTACTTTACCACCTTCAGCCCATGTGCCTATACGTTTATGCCAGTATAAAGGACTAAATGGATCATTTGCTTTAGCTGAATCTTTGCCACCCATTCTATTCCAAAAGTTTTCTTTTCTTTGTTCGGAACCATGTTGTGAGTAATCTTGCATACCGGTATATCCACCATGCACTACTTTATAGTCATCATCTTTTTTAGCAAGTACCATCCATTTTTTACCTGGTCTTGATGAATCTTTCTTTTGACCTACTCTACTAAAACCCATTTCCTTATATCTATCAGGTATTCCTCCGCCTTCACCCATATCAAGCTTACCTTCACGTTTCTTTTTTAAATACACATTAGCCCATAAACCACGTTTAGTAGATTTACCTTCTTTAGTAATATAAGTATCTTCATCTTTAAGATAACCACCTTCTTTAAATTTTTCAACCATTAATCCAAATGCACCTTTGTTCCATCCTGCTGCATTTTTAGCAAAGTTTGCTCTTTTAACTATAGTGCTACTATATTCTTCTGGATTTGCCATAACTGTATTAGCAGCTTCTTGCACAGACATATCTTTGCTTTTAGCCCATTTAGTAAACTTACCTTTGTTTTCTGGTTTAATGTAAATGCCTGATTTGCCAAATAGTTTTTTCATAATTTATTTTTTGTATAATTTATCAACTTTAGAACCATACTTAGATTTAGGTTTTGATTTTTTTGTGCTTACATTATCTTCTAATACATCACTAGATGTACCTATAGTATTTAATGCATCTTGCCATGGAAATAATTTATAAATAGGTTTTACTAAATTAATTACATTAGAACCAGTTCTTTGCAAATCATCTAAATTAGCTATATATCTAAATTTACCAAACCTTCCAAGTGCAGGTACTGCGCTAAACATATCAAGTGCTTGGTCAAAATTAGGTAATATTCTTTTACTTTGTTTATATTCATTGTATGCACGTTGCGCATCATCATGTGATAATCTACCTGTTGGATCTATTAATTCCATTATATTTTCTACAACAGAATCTTTTTCTTTATTTCTATTATTATTTTTAACTATACCTGTTAAATCAAAAGGATTTAAAGAAGAATTATATTTTTCTTTTTTCTTTGGTGCTGTAATTGTTACTTCCGGCAAAACATAATCATTTGTTTCTACATATGGATTATCTGGACCTATACGACCTCCATTATTATATTTTATATATGATGTAGGTTTATCAGTAGATGCGTCCCAATTAGTATTTTCTAATTTTGATTTTATTTTTTTATACTGAGATAATTTTTTAGGATCATTTAAATTCATATGTATAAATGTGTTGTCAAAATTCTTTTGTTCTTCTTTTGAAACATTAGCCATTTTAAATAACTTTTGTTTAGCTTCTTTGTCAGATTTTGAATTATAAATATCTTTCCACATTTCAGGGGTTAATGTAATATTTCCTAACAATGTATCTTTGTTTGGTGTAAAACTTTGAATTAAAGAATTATCATCATTAATGCTTCTATAGGTATAACCTTTTGGTATTATATTTTTATTAATATAATTTTTTTCATTATTAAAATAATCTCCTAATGCATCATCTGCATATTTACCAGAATATTGTTTTTCATTTGGTAAGGATAGATTTTTTTTAATTAAATATAATGTAGGATTAATTGTTTTTAATTCATCATAATTTTCCATTATATCATTTATGTGACCAGTAACACTTGTGCCATCTGTTTTATTAGATTTTTTGTAACCATCTATATCTAATGTTTTAGACATCCACATATTATTATGACCATAACCATAACCATCATCTATCATAGTATCATCTGTATATGTAAATGGAAATGGTTGATTACCTAATGGTTGATTTCTATATGGATTAGTAAAAGTGTCTATAGGATTTGTAAAAATGTCTATAGGATTTTTTACAATTTTAGAAGCTACAACTTCTGCTTCAGGTAGTAGTTTACCTTCATATGTTGTATTTTTTATAATAGATGGTGTTGTTTTAGATATAGAACTATTTTGTGTATTTTGTATTTGTGCTGTTTTTCCTGGTTTTTTTCCTGATGACCATGAATATGTTTTAGGTGGGTCTGTTATGCCGCCTAATTTAAATTTTTTCTTTTTCATATTAGTTATTTTGCCACCTAAAGCTTTTATGTCTTTATTATTTTGTAACATTTGAGTACCTATACCAGTTGCAACTGCACCAGGAATTAAACCTTTATATATATTAGGATTAGTCATATCAAACATTCCGTTATTACCCCACATTGATTTTAAATAATTACCAGGTTTATTATTATTTATTCTAACCGTACCAGGTTCAAAAGAAGAATCATATATATTATTAATAGTTATGTTATCTAAATCTTTATTTTTTAGGTAATCATAAGCTAAATCATCTGTTGAAATAGGTCGCATGTTTTTATTGTAATAAGATTTTAAGCTTTTATTCCCTAGTTCTTTATTTTTAAAATAATTTAAAATATCTTCATCATAAATATCTATATCCGAATAATCTGCATTTCGTTTAGAATTTAATATTTTTGAATTATTACTTTTTTTTCCGTATAATTCATAAAGTCCTTCAGAAGACATTATATCTTTTCCTCGATTAGGATTCACACCTAAAGGAGAATTTACTGTAAAGGGTTTGGCGTTTTCGTAAGTATAATTTAAAGCCATGTTTTTATTACCAGTAAACGTTTTAGAATTATTTAATTCGCTATTTAATATATGGTAATGTCCTCTATCACCTCTATAAGTATTATCAAAACCTTCTGGAAAAGCTTTTTTAAAGTTTTTACTATTCTGTTGTACAAATTGTTCAGGTGTTCCTTGAAATGCAGAACCATCAGGATTCTTCATCCATGTACCATTAGCTTTAGCTTGTTGTTCAATAGTATTATACTCTTGCATTAAAGCTTTATTTTCTGGTATTTCTTTATTCCATTTACCCCAATCTATTTCTGATTTAAAACTTTGTTTAGGTTTACCTAATCCAAATAGATTTGCAAATCCTGCTTGATTAACAGATTGTAATTGTTTAGGAATTTTATTTTTTATTAAATTTTTACCAATACTTTTACCACTTGTAGCTAATTTACCTGTTAACAAATCTGTTGCTAAATCTATTGGTACAGACATATAAGGATTATCAATACCTAATGCTTTTGATGGAGATAATTGTTCATTTTGTGGTAAGTTATTTTTATCATAAGGTAACCCAAACATTTTATTAGACCTATCTACATTTGGTAAAGCTGATTTATAATCACCTCTTCCAGATAGTGTTTCTAATGCTAATGCTAATGGAGTACCCATTACTTCTGTAGCTAAATTAGCTCCTGAATATAAACCTTTTGCAAATTTACCTCTTCCTTCTCTTACAGCATTTGCAGGTGTTTTATATCCTTTAACTTCAGCTATAGGAGTAACATAAGTACCATCATCTAATCTTGTACCTTGTGTTTTACTTACATATTTCTTTTTAGGTGGTTTAGCCATAAAAATTATTTTAAGTAAGGATTTACTTTAGAACCATACTTAGACATATATGTGTAATCAGGTTTCATTCCACTCATTTTACTATCACGCATATCATATATATTAGCTTTTCTTACAGATGCATCATATTTTTCTTTTTCTGCTGCATATTCAAAACCACCCATAAT
>Ga0129333_10001026_pt1 | contig 24764 bp, 23 predicted proteins | sample CPB6_08_DNA_FD_94474 | JGI IMG/M metagenome (GOLD analysis project Ga0129333, IMG submission 94474) | Freshwater to marine salinity gradient microbial communities from Chesapeake Bay, USA - CPBay_Sum_0.6_0.8_DNA | ecosystem: Environmental > Aquatic > Marine > Coastal | place: USA: Chesapeake...
GACGAGAAGGGCCGCGTCAAGCTGTCGATGAAGGCGCTGCTGGACCGCCCGGCCTACGGCGAGCTGCCCGCGCAACAACAACAGCAGCAACAGCAGTAAGTGCTGCACGGCCCGCCCGCGACCGGCGGGCCGCGTTGCGCTTGAGCCGTCTCCATCCACGCTGTCGAACATGCGAGCCATCGAGATCACGTCCTACGGCGCCCCCGAGGTGCTGAAAGCCTGCGAGCGCCCGGCCCCGGTGGCCGGCGCCGGCGAGTTGCTGATCCGCGTGAGTGCATCGGGTGTGAATCGCCCTGATGTGCTGCAGCGCACCGGCAACTACCCGGTGCCGCCCGGCGCGTCTGACATCCCCGGGCTGGAAGTGGCCGGCACCATCGAATCGGGCGACGCGGCTGCCATGGCCGCCGCAGGCCTGAAGGTGGGCGACCGCGTGTGCGCGCTGGTGGCGGGCGGCGGCTACGCCGAGCTCTGCGTGGCGCCGGTGGGCCAGTGCCTGCCCGTGCCACGCGGCCTGAGCGACATTGAGGCGGCCTCGCTGCCCGAGACCTTCTTCACCGTCTGGAGCAACGTGTTTGACCGCGCGAAGCTGCAGCGCGGCGAAACCCTGCTGGTGCAGGGCGGCTCCAGCGGCATCGGCGTGACCGCGATCCAGATGGCCAAGGCGCTGGGCGCCACCGTCATCGTGACCGCCGGCAGCGACGACAAGTGCGCCGCCTGCCTGAAGCTCGGCGTCGATCACGCCATCAACTACCGCACGCAGGACTTCGTGGCCGAGGCCAAGCGCCTGACCGGCGGGCAGGGTGTGAATGTGGTGCTCGACATGGTGGCGGGCGACTACGTGGCGCGCGAGGTCGAGTGCGTGGCGGAAGACGGGCGCATCGTGATCATCGCGGTGCAAGGCGGCATCCAGAGCGGCTTCAACGCCGGCCTGGTGCTGCGCCGCCGGATCACCATCACCGGATCGACGCTGCGCCCGCGCAGCATTGCCTTCAAGACCGCGATTGCGCAGTCGCTGCGCACGCATGTGTGGCCGCTGATCGAAAGCGGTGCCATCAAGCCGGTGATCCACAGCACCTTTGCGGCGGCCGATGCGGCGAAGTCGCATGCGCTGATGGAATCGAACGCCCATGTGGGCAAGATCGTGCTGACCTGGTGATGCGATGACGCGCCGCAAGCTGATCGCCGGCAACTGGAAGATGAATGGCAGCCTGGCTGCCAACGAGGCCCTGGTGCGCGAGGTGATCGCAGGCCTGGGCTCGGCAGGCTGCCACGCCGCGGTGTGCGTGCCCGCGCCGTACCTGTCGCAGGTGGCGGCGCTGGTGAAGGGCTCGGCCCTCGCGCTGGGCGCGCAGGATGTGTCGGCGCACGACAAGGGCGCCTACACCGGCGAGGTGTCTGGCGCGATGCTGCGCGACTTCGCCACCCGCTACGTGATCGCCGGCCATTCGGAGCGGCGCCAGTACCACGGCGAGACCGATGCGCTGGTGGCCGACAAGGCGAAGGCGGCGCTGGCCTGCGGCATCACGCCGATCGTCTGCGTGGGCGAGACGCTTGCCGAGCGCGAAGGCGGCCAGACCGAAGCGGTGGTCAAGCGCCAGCTGGCCGCAGTCATCCATGTCAACGGCCACTGCATCAGCGAAATCGTCGTTGCCTACGAGCCGGTGTGGGCCATCGGTACCGGCAAGACCGCCACGCCCGAGCAGGCGCAGGCGGTGCATGCGGTGCTGCGCGCGCAGCTTCATGCGGCCACCGCGCGCGATGACCGCGTGTGCATCCTCTACGGCGGCAGCATGAACGCGGCGAATGCGGCGCAGCTGCTGGCGCAGCCCGACATCGACGGCGGCCTGATCGGCGGCGCGTCGCTCAAGTCGGCCGACTTTCTTCAGATCATTGCCGCGGCATCGGCCGCAACCACTGCGGGCCGCTGAGCAAGCGCAGCAGCCATCACGAATCCACGGAGTCCCTGACCATGAACTTCTTCCTGACCTTGTTGCTGGTGGTGCAGATCCTCACCGCACTCGGCATGATCGGCCTGATCCTCGTGCAGCACGGCAAGGGCGCCGACATGGGTGCGGCCTTCGGCAGCGGTGGCTCGGGCAGCCTGTTTGGCGCCACCGGCAGCGCCAACTTCCTGTCGCGCACCACCGCCGTGCTCGCCACCGTGTTCTTCGTCTGCACCTTGCTGTTGTCCTACTTCGGCAATGTGCGTCCGCAGAGCTCGGGCAGCGTGCTCGAGCGCGCCCCGGTCACCGCACCGGCCACCGGCGCAGAACAGATCCCTGGCACGCAGGCGCCCACGGGTAGCACAGGCAGCACAGGTGCTGCACCTGCCGCACCGGGTGCCCCCGCACCCGCCGCTCCCGCCGCACCGGCGACGGGCGCCGGCGCCATTCCGAAGAACTGACCGGCATCTGCACGGCATTTCTGCGGCACGGGTGCCGCGGTGTGGCCGCATCTGCGCCGCATTCATGCAGCAGGTGCGCGGCATCGGCCGCGTGCGGCAGGTGCGTGGCTGCACATCGGTGCATTCACCCCGTCGTCGGCAGACATGTCTGGTGACGATTTCAGGGGGAAACCCGCAGTTTTCAGAGTAGAATTTCAGGCTGTCTGGACGGCGGCAGTCCTCGAGTCGTTCAGGCAGCCAGAACAGCCGTCGTGGTGAAATTGGTAGACACGCTATCTTGAGGGGGTAGTGGCGAAAGCTGTGCGAGTTCGAGTCTCGCCGACGGCACCAAGATCAAGAGCCTTGCAGACAGGAGAAGGTCCGCAAGGCCGCAGTACACAAGCCGCGTCATGAATCTCGATCAGTACCTGCCAGTCCTGTTGTTCATCCTGGTCGGTATTGCTGTTGGCGTGGTGCCCCAGGTGCTGGGCTGGGTGATCGGCCCCAACCGCCCCGACGCCGAAAAGAACTCTCCCTACGAGTGCGGCTTCGAAGCCTTCGAAGACGCGCGCATGAAGTTCGATGTGCGCTACTACCTGGTGGCCATCCTCTTCATCCTGTTCGATCTCGAAATCGCTTTCCTCTTCCCTTGGGCCGTCGCGCTGGGCGACATCGGCGCGACCGGCTTCTGGGCCATGATGGTTTTCCTGGGCATCCTCGTGGTGGGTTTCATCTACGAGTGGAAGAAGGGCGCGCTCGACTGGGAATGACCGGGCCGGGCAACGAGAAGGACGCAAGGCAATGGCAATTGAAGGCATCCTGAAGGAAGGCGTGGTCACCACCACGGTGGACACGGTGATCAACTGGGCCAAGACCGGCTCGCTGTGGCCAATGACCTTTGGTCTCGCATGCTGTGCGGTGGAGATGATGCACGCGGGCGCATCGCGCTATGACATCGACCGCTTCGGCATGCTGTTCCGCCCGAGCCCGCGCCAGTCGGACCTGATGATCGTGGCCGGCACGCTGTGCAACAAGATGGCGCCGGCGCTGCGCAAGGTGTACGACCAGATGGCCGAGCCGCGCTGGGTGCTGAGCATGGGCTCGTGCGCCAACGGCGGCGGCTACTACCACTACAGCTACTCGGTGGTGCGCGGCTGCGACCGCATCGTGCCGGTGGATGTGTACGTGCCGGGCTGCCCGCCCACGGCCGAGGCGCTGCTGTACGGAATCATCCAGCTGCAGCAGAAGATCCGCCGCACGCAAACCATTGCACGCGCCTGAAGGCCAAGGAGCTTTTGATGACCCCGACGGCCATTCATCCCGACGCGCTGCGCGACACGCTCGCCCGCGTGCTGGGCGACAAGGCGCGCAGCTGCGTGGTGCGGCTGGGCGAAGTGACGGTGGAGGTGGCCGCACGCGACTACCACGCCGCAGCGCAGTTGCTGCGCGACCACGCCGAATGCCGCTTCGAGCAGCTGATCGACCTGTGCGGCGTGGACATGTCCGACTACGGCAACGGCCGCTGGGACGGCCCGCGCTTTGGCGCGGTGGTGCACCTGCTGTCGGTCAGCCTGAACCAGCGCGTGCGCCTGAAGGCCTTTGCGCTGGACGACGACTTCCCGGTGCTGGACTCGGTGTGCGACGTCTGGAGCGGTGCGAACTGGTTCGAGCGCGAGGCGTTCGACCTGTACGGCATCGTCTTCGAGGGCCACGACGACCTGCGCCGCCTGCTCACCGATTACGGCTTCATCGGCCACCCGTTCCGCAAGGACTTCCCGACGAGCGGGCATGTCGAGATGCGCTACGACCCGGAGAGCAAGCGCGTGATCTACCAGCCGGTGACGATCGAGCCACGCGAGATCACGCCGCGCATCATCCGCGAAGAGCAGTACGGGGGGCTGCGCTGAAGCGCGCAGGCTGAGATGGCAGAGATCAAGAACTACACCCTGAACTTCGGCCCGCAGCACCCGGCCGCGCACGGCGTGCTGCGCCTGGTGCTCGAGCTCGACGGCGAGGTGATCCAGCGCGCCGACCCGCACATCGGCCTGCTGCACCGCGCCACCGAGAAGCTGGCCGAGAGCAAGACCTTCATCCAGTCGCTGCCCTACATGGACCGGCTGGACTACGTCTCGATGATGTCCAACGAGCACGCGTACTGCCTGGCCATCGAGAAGCTGATGGGCCTGGAAGTGCCCGAGCGCGCGCAGTACATCCGCGTGATGTTTGCCGAGATCACGCGCCTGCTGAACCACCTGCTGTGGCTGGGCTGCCATGGCATGGACTGCGGCGCGATGAACATGCTGATCTACTGCTTCCGCGAGCGCGAAGACCTGTTCGACATGTACGAGGCGGTGTCGGGTGCGCGCATGCATGCGGCCTACTTCCGCCCGGGCGGCGTGTACCGCGACCTGCCCGACAGCATGCCGCAATACAAGGTCAGCAAGATCAAGAACGAGCGCGCAATCGCCAGGCTCAACGAGAACCGCCAGGGCTCGCTGCTTGACTTCATCGAAGACTTCACCAGGCGCTTCCCGAAGTACATCGACGAGTACGAGACGCTGCTCACCGACAACCGCATCTGGAAGCAGCGCACCGTGGGCATCGGCGTGGTGACGCCCGAGCGCGCGCTGCAGCTGGGCTTCACCGGCGCGATGCTGCGCGGCTCGGGCATCGCGTGGGATTTGCGCAAGCAGCAGCCCTACGACGTGTACGACCGCATGGACTTCGACGTGCCGGTCGGCAAGACCGGCGACTGCTACGACCGCTACCTGGTGCGTGTGGAAGAGATGCGCCAGAGCAACCGCCTCATCCAGCAGTGCGTGGACTGGCTGCGAAAGAACCCGGGGCCGGTGATCACTGACAACCACAAGGTGGCGCCGCCCTCGCGCGAGGCGATGAAGTCCAGCATGGAAGAGCTGATCCACCACTTCAAGCTCTTCACCGAGGGCTTCCACGTGCCCGAGGGCGAGGCCTATGCCGCCGTCGAGCACCCCAAGGGCGAGTTCGGCATCTACCTGATGAGCGACGGCGCCAACAAGCCGTACCGCCTGAAGATCCGCGCGCCGGGCTTTCCGCACCTGGCGGCGCTTGACGAGATGGGCCGCGGCCACATGATCGCCGACGCGGTCGCCATCATCGGAACCATGGACATCGTGTTTGGGGAGATCGATCGATGATTTCCGACGCCACCCGGGCGCGCTTCGACCGCGAAGTCGCCAAGTACCCGCCCGAGCAGAAGCAGTCGGCCGTGATGGCCTGCCTGTCGATCGTGCAGCAGGAGCAGGGCTGGGTCAGCATGGAGGCCGAGCAGGCCGTGGCCGACTACCTGGGCATGCCGCCAATCGCGGTGCACGAGGTCACCACCTTCTACAACATGTACAACCAGCAGCCGGTGGGCAAGTACAAGCTCAACGTCTGCACCAACCTGCCGTGCCAGCTGCGTGACGGCCAGAAGGCGCTGAACCACCTGTGCAGCAAGCTCGGTGTCGAGATGGGCGGCACCACCGCTGACGGCCTGTTCACCGTGCAGCAAAGCGAGTGCCTGGGCGCCTGCGCCGACGCGCCGGTGATGCTGGTCAACGACCGCACCATGTGCAGCTTCATGAGCAACGACAAGCTCGACCAGCTGGTCGACGGCTTGCGCAAAGTGGGGGTGCAGTGATGAACGCCCAGCAAGTGCTCTCGCAGTTCCAGGCCACCGGGGTTCAGACCTGCTTTCACGGCCGCCACATCAACCCGCAGATCTACGCCGGCCTGGATGGCACCAACTGGCGCCTGAAGGACTACGAGGCGCGCGGCGGCTACCAGGCCCTGCGCAGGATCCTCGGCAAGGACGGCAGCGAAGGTCTGACGCAAGACCAGGTGATCGCCACCGTCAAGGAATCGGCGCTGCGTGGCCGCGGCGGCGCGGGCTTTCCGACCGGCCTGAAGTGGAGCTTCATGCCGCGGCAGTTCCCCGGGCAGAAGTACCTGGTGTGCAACTCGGATGAGGGCGAGCCGGGCACCTGCAAGGACCGCGACATCCTGCACTACAACCCGCACATCGTGATCGAGGGCATGGCGATCGCCGCCTACGCGATGGGTATCAGCGTGGGCTACAACTACATCCACGGCGAGATCTTCCAGACCTACGAGCGCTTTGAAGAAGCCCTGGAAGAAGCACGCGCCGCCGGCCTGCTGGGCAGCAACATCCTGGGCAGCGGCTTCAGCTTCCAGCTGCATGCGTTCCACGGCTTCGGCGCCTACATCTGCGGCGAAGAGACCGGCCTACTCGAAAGTCTGGAGGGCAAGAAGGGCCAGCCGCGCTTCAAGCCGCCGTTCCCGGCGAGCTTCGGCCTGTACGGCAAGCCCACCACCATCAACAACACCGAAACCTTCGCTGCGGTGCCCTGGATCATCCGCAACGGTGGCCAGGCCTATCTGGAGTGCGGCAAGCCCAACAACGGCGGCACCAAGATCTTCTCGGTGTCGGGCGATGTGGAGATGCCGGGCAACTACGAGATTCCGCTGGGCACACCGTTTGCCAAGCTGCTGGAGCTGGCCGGCGGCGTGCGCAAGGGCCGCACGCTCAAGGCAGTGATTCCGGGCGGATCGTCGGCGCCGGTGTTGCCTGCGGCCACGATGATGGAATGCACGATGGACTACGACTCCATCGCCAAGGCCGGCTCGATGCTGGGCTCGGGCGCGGTCATCGTGATGGACGACACCCGCTGCATGGTGGAGTCGCTCAAGCGGCTGTCGTACTTCTACATGCACGAGTCGTGCGGCCAGTGCACCCCCTGCCGCGAGGGCACGGGCTGGCTGTGGCGGCTGGTCGACCGCATCCACCGCGGCGAAGGCCGACCTGCCGACCTCGACTTGCTGAATTCGGTGGCCGACAACATCCAGGGCCGCACCATCTGTGCGCTGGGTGATGCGGCGGCCATGCCGGTGCGCGCGATGATCAAGCACTTCCGCCACGAGTTCGCCGCGATGATCAAGGCCGACCGGCCTGCCGCGGCGCAGGCCTGAACGCCGAGATGCTGAAGGTTCCCCATGGTTGAAATCGAACTCGACGGACAGAAGGTGCAGGTGGCCGAGGGCAGCATGGTGATGCATGCTGCCGAGAAGGCCGGCACCTACATCCCGCATTTCTGCTATCACAAGAAGCTGTCCATCGCGGCCAACTGCCGCATGTGCCTGGTGGAGGTGGAGAAGGTGCCCAAGCCGATGCCGGCCTGCGCCACGCCGGTCACCAACGGCATGATCGTGCGCACCCACAGCGACAAGGCGGTGAAGGCGCAGAAGTCGGTGATGGAGTTCCTGCTGATCAACCACCCGCTGGACTGCCCCATTTGCGACCAGGGCGGCGAGTGCCAACTGCAGGACCTCGCGGTGGGCTACGGCGGCTCGTCGTCTCGCTACCAGGAAGAAAAGCGCGTGGTGCCGCACAAGGACGTGGGCCCGCTTATCAGCATGGAAGAGATGAGCCGCTGCATCCACTGCACCCGCTGCGTGCGCTTCGGCCAGGAAGTGGCCGGCGTGATGGAGCTCGGCATGGTGCATCGCGGCGAGCATTCCGAAATCACCACCGTGCTCAACGACACGGTGGATTCGGAGCTGTCGGGCAACATGATCGACATCTGCCCTGTGGGTGCGCTCACCAGCAAGCCCTTCCGCTACAGCGCCCGCACCTGGGAACTGTCGCGCCGCAAGTCGGTGAGCCCGCACGACGGCACCGGCGCCAACCTGGTGGTGCAGGTCAAGAACAACAAGGTGATGCGCGTCGTTCCGCTGGAGAACGAAGACGTCAACGAGTGCTGGATCGCCGACCGCGACCGCTTCAGCTATGAAGCGGTGAACAGCGACGACCGCCTGACGCAGCCGATGATCAAGCAGGGTGGCCAGTGGCAGACGGTGGACTGGCAGACCGCGCTGGAATACGTGGCCGATGGCATCAAGCGCATCCAGGCCGAGTTCGGCAAGAACGCGGTGGGCCTGCTCGCCAGCCCGCACAGCACGGTGGAAGAGCTCTACCTTGCCGGCGCGCTGGTGCGCGGCCTGGGCAGCCAGAACATCGACTACCGCCTGCGTGCGGCCGACTTCCATCACGACGGCACGGCCCGCTGGCTGGGCATGCCGATCGCGTCGCTGTCGAGCCTGCAGCGCGTGCTGGTGGTCGGCTCGAACCTGCGCAAGGACCAGCCGCTGTTCGCGCAGCGCATCCGCCAGGCGGTGCGCCGCGGCGCGGCGGTGAACGCCATCGTGTCGTCCGCACAGGACTGGGCGATGCCGCTGGCCAACGAATGGGTCGCGCCCGCCTCGCATTGGGCGCAGGCACTGGCCGACATCGCTGCGGCGGTGGCGGCCGAGAAGGGCGTTGCAGCACCGGCGGCCGGGCAGGCGAACCCGCAGGCGCGGGCGATCGCCCAATCGCTGCTGGGTGGCGAGCGCAAGGCCATCCTGCTGGGCAATGCCGCGGCGCATCACGCCAAGGCATCCAGCCTGCTGGCGCTGGCCAACTGGATCGGTGCACAGACCGGCGCTGCTGTCGGCTTTTTGACCGAGGCGGCCAACACCGTGGGCGCGCAACTCGCAGGCGCCTTGCCGGGCGCAGGCGGCCTGAATGCCGCGCAGATGCTCTCGGGTGGCTGCAAGGCGACGATCCTGCTGAACACCGAGCCGGTGCACGACAGCGCCGCGGGCGCTGCGGCGGCCAAGGCACTCGCGGGCGCAGGCATGGTGGTGACGCTCAGCCCGTTCAAGGCCAACCTGGACTTCAGCGATGTGGTGCTGCCGATCGCGCCGTTCACCGAAACCTCGGGCAGCTTCGTCAATGCCGAAGGCCGGGTGCAGGGCTTCCATGCGGTGGTCAAGCCGCTGGGCGAAACCCGGCCGGGGTGGAAGGTGCTGCGCGTGCTGGCCAACCTGCTGGGCCTGAGCGGCTTTGACTTCGAGTCGTCGCAGGACGTGCTGGCCAAGGCGCGCGGCGCCGACGCAGGCCAGCCCTTTGCGGCGGCCGCATCGCTGTCCAACGCCACCACGGCGGCCATCGATACCGCGGCGGTTGCAGGTGATCCCTGCAGCGCTGCCATCTACCAGCTCGACGGGCTGGTGCGCCGCTCGCCGGCGCTGCAGCACACCGCCGATGCGCGCGGCGGTGCGGGCGCAGCGGGCACGGCTGCCACCGCCCGCGCGGAGGTGAGCGCATGATCGACACCCTGTACAACGGTGGCCTGGGCCTGATGGCCGCGCCCTGGTGGACGGCCGTCGCCTGGCCGGTGATCTGGACGCTGATCAAGATCGTGGCTGTGGTGCTGCCGCTGATGGGCGCCGTGGCGTACCTCACGCTGTGGGAGCGCAAGGCCATTGGCTTCACGCAGGTGCGCGTGGGCCCCAACCGCACCGGCCCGCTGGGCCTGCTGCAGCCGATCGCCGATGCGCTGAAGCTGCTGACCAAGGAAATCATCGTCCCCACGGTCGCGAGCAAGGGCCTGTTCGTGCTCGGCCCGATCATGACCATCATGCCGGCGCTGGCGGCGTGGGCGGTCATTCCCTTCGGCCCCGAGGTGGCGCTGGCCAACATCAATGCCGGCCTGCTGTTCCTGATGGCGATCACCTCGCTGGAGGTGTACGGCGTGATCATCGCGGGCTGGGCCTCGAACTCCAAGTACGCCTTCCTTGGCGCGCTGCGTGCGTCGGCGCAGATGGTCAGCTACGAGATCGCGATGGGCTTTTGCTTCGTCGTGGTGCTGATGGTGTCGGCCAGCCTGAACATGACCGACATCGTGATGAGCCAGGGCAAGGGCCAGTTCGCCGACATGGGCCTGGGCTTCCTGTCGTGGAACTGGTTGCCGCTGCTGCCGATCTTCGTCGTGTACTTCGTGTCGGGCCTGGCCGAGACCAACCGCCATCCGTTCGACGTGGTCGAAGGCGAATCGGAAATCGTGGCCGGCCACATGATCGAGTACTCGGGCATGTCGTTCGCGATGTTCTTCCTGGCCGAGTACGCCAACATGTGGCTGGTCTCGATCCTGACGGTCATCATGTTCCTCGGTGGCTGGCTGTCGCCGGTCGCCGCGCTGGACTTCATCCCCGGCTGGATCTGGCTGGGCATCAAGACCTTCTGCGTGGTCACCATGTTCCTGTGGGTGCGCTCCACCTTCCCGCGCTACCGCTATGACCAGATCATGCGTCTGGGCTGGAAGATCTTCATCCCGGTCACCCTGGTGTGGCTGGTGGTCGTGGGCCTGTGGATGCAGACCCCGTTCAACATCTGGAAGTGACGAGGCCGGCCCACATGTCCACCTCTACCGCCAACACCGCTGTCGCATCGTCCTTCTCGCTGAAGGACTTCCTGTCGAGCTTCATGCTGCTGGAGCTCTTCAAGGGCATGGCGATCACCGGCAAGTACGCCTTCAGCCGCAAGATCACGATCCAGTTTCCGGAAGAAAAGACGCCGCTGTCGCCGCGCTTTCGGGGCCTGCATGCGCTGCGCCGCTACGACAACGGCGAAGAGCGCTGCATTGCCTGCAAGCTGTGCGAAGCGGTGTGCCCGGCGATGGCGATCACCATCGAGAGCGACGTGCGCGACGACGGCTCGCGCCGCACCACGCGTTACGACATCGACCTGACCAAGTGCATCTTCTGCGGCTTCTGCGAGGAGAGCTGCCCGGTGGACTCGATCGTCGAGACCCACATCCTCGAATACCACGGTGAGAAGCGGGGCGACCTGTACTTCACCAAGGACATGCTGCTCGCCGTGGGCGACCGGTACGAAAAAGAGATCGCGGCCAACAAGGCTGCCGATGCCAAATACCGCTGACCACCGCTGACCACCGCTGAGCGCCCCATGGACGTCAAGACCGGCTTCTTCTACTTCTTCGCGGCGGTGCTGCTGTTTGCAGCCTTCCGCGTGATCACCGCGCGCAACCCGGTGCATGCGGCGCTGTACCTGGTGCTGGCCTTCTTCCAGGCCGCAGCCATCTGGCTGCTGCTCAAGGCCGAGTTCCTGGCCATCTCGCTGGTGCTGGTGTACGTGGGCGCGGTGATGGTGCTGTTCCTGTTCGTGGTGATGATGCTCGACATCAACATGGACACCCTGCGCCAGGGCTTCTGGAAGCACTTTCCGCTGGCCGGCTCGGTGGGCGCGCTGATCGCGCTGGAGATGGCAGCGGTGCTGATGGGCGGCTTCCGCACCACCGAAGACACGCGGCCGGCAGGCGCTGCAGCGCAGGCGGTGGTTCAAGGCGCGGGGCAGGCCGCAGCGCAGGCGTCCAACACCAAGGACCTGGGCATCCTGCTCTACACCCAGTACCTGTACCCGGTGCAGATCGCCGCAGTGCTGCTGCTGGTGGCGATGGTGGCCGCGATTGCGCTGACCCTGCGCGAGCGCAAGGACAGCAAGCACATGGACCCGGGTGATCAGGTGCGGGTGAAGGCGCGCGACCGCGTCTCGGTGGTCAAGCTCGCGCCCACCCGCGCGGCGGCGCCCGCAACGCCCGCTGCCGATGCAGCCCCGGAGAACAAGGCATGACGCTCACCCTCGGTCACTACCTGTCGGTCGGCGCCATCCTGTTTGCGCTGTCGGTCATCGGCATCTTCCTGAACCGCCGCAACCTGATCGTGCTGCTGATGGCCATCGAGCTGATGCTGCTGGCGGTCAACATGAACTTCGTGGCGTTCTCGCACTTCCTGGGCGACATGCACGGCCAGGTGTTCGTGTTCTTCATCCTGACCGTGGCCGCCGCTGAATCGGCGATCGGCCTGGCCATCCTGGTGCTGCTGTTCCGCAACAAGTCGAGCATCAACGTGCAGGAGCTCAACGAGCTCAAGGGCTGAAGCCGGCCCCGACGCTACGGATACGCAACATGAGTCAGACCCTCAACGCTTCCACCCTGCTGGCGGTGCCCCTCGCGCCGCTGGTGGGCTCGGCCCTCGCCGGCATCTTTGGCACCGCGCTGGGCGGCAACTGGATCGGCCGGCGCCTGTCGCACACGCTCACCATCCTGGGTGTGCTGGTGTCGTTCATCCTGTCGGCGATGACGCTCAAAGACGTCATCGGCGGCGCGCGCTTCAACGCCACGCTGTACGAATGGATGGTGGTGGGCGGCCTGAAGATGGAAATCGGCTTCCTCGTCGACGGCCTGACCGCCATGATGATGTGCGTGGTGACCTTCGTGTCGCTGATGGTGCACATCTACACCATCGGCTACATGGAAGAAGACGAAGGCTACAACCGCTTCTTCGCCTACATCTCGCTGTTCACCTTCTCGATGCTCATGCTGGTGATGAGCAACAACCTGCTGCAGCTGTTCTTCGGCTGGGAGGCGGTGGGCCTGGTGTCGTACCTGCTGATCGGCTTCTGGTTCAACAAGCCCACGGCGATCTTCGCCAACATGAAGGCCTTCCTGGTCAACCGGGTCGGCGACTTCGGCTTCATCCTCGGCATCGGCCTCATCGCGGCCTACGCCGGCAGCCTGAACTACACCGAGGTGTTCGGCAAGGCAGGCGAGCTGGGCAAGATGGCCTTCCCGGGCACCGACTGGATGCTGGTCACGGTGATCTGCATCTGCCTGTTCATCGGCGCCATGGGCAAGAGCGCGCAGTTCCCGCTGCATGTGTGGCTGCCCGATTCGATGGAAGGCCCCACGCCGATTTCGGCGCTGATCCACGCGGCGACCATGGTGACCGCCGGCATCTTCATGGTGGCGCGCATGTCGCCGCTGTACGAGCTGTCGGATGCGGCGCTGAACTTCGTGCTGGTGATCGGCGCGATCACCGCGCTGTTCATGGGCTTCCTCGGCATCATCCAGAACGACATCAAGCGCGTGGTGGCCTATTCCACGCTGTCGCAGCTGGGCTACATGACGGTGGCGCTGGGCGCCAGCGCCTACAGCGTGGCGGTGTTCCACCTGATGACGCATGCCTTCTTCAAGGCGCTGCTGTTCCTGGCAGCCGGCTCGGTGATCATGGGCATGCACCACAACCAGGACATCCGCTGGATGGGCGGCGTGCGCAAGTACATGCCCATCACCTGGATCACCTCGCTGCTGGGCTCGCTGGCGCTGATCGGCACGCCGCTGTTCGCCGGCTTCTATTCCAAGGACGCGATCATCGAGGCCGCGCACTTCAGCCGGCTGCCGGCCGCGGGCTTTGCGCACTTTGCGGTGCTGGCCGGCGTGTTCGTGACCGCGTTCTACTCGTTCCGCATGTACTTCCTGGTGTTCCACGGCAAGGAGCGCTTCGACCAGAACCCCGATACGCACCACGACGACCACGGCCACCACGATGACCACCACGGCGACCACCAGCCGCATGAGTCACCCTGGGTGGTGACCGCGCCGCTGCTGCTGCTGGCCGTGCCCTCGGTGGTGATCGGCTTCATGACGGTGATGCCGATGCTGTTTGGCGACTTCCTGAAGGACGCGATCGTGGTCGATGCCGCGCGCCACCCGGCGATGGCCGAGCTGGCCAAAATCATCCACGGCCCGCTGGAGATGGCCGCGCACGCGTTCAGCACGCCGGCGCTGTGGCTGGCGGTGGCCGGTGTGGCGCTGGCCTACTACATGTACATGGTCAACCCGGCCCTGCCGGCGGCCATCCAGAAGCGGGTGCAGCCGCTGCACACCTTGCTTGAGAACAAGTACTACATGGACTGGATCAACGAGAACATCCTCGCGCGCGGTGCGCGTGCGCTCGGGGTGGGGCTGTGGAAGGGCGGTGACCAGGCAGTGATCGACGGCACGCTGGTCAACGGCTCGTGGCGCGTGATCGGCTGGGTGTCGGCCATCGTGCGCCGTGCCCAGTCCGGCTTCCTGTACCACTACGCGCTGGTGATGATCGTCGGCGTGTTCGCGCTGATGACGTACTTCGTCTGGCTCAACAAGTGAAGGGTTGAGGAGAAATGGGATTGTTGAGCCTGGCCATCTGGACGCCGATCTTCTTCGGCGTGGCCCTGCTGGCCTTTGGCCGCGACGAACACGCGCGTGCGGTGCGCTGGATCGCGCTGATCGGCGCGATCGCCGGCCTGCTGGTCACGCTGCCCCTGTACGACGCCTTCCAGCTCGGCACCTCGGCGATGCAGTTCGTCGAGAAGGCGCACTGGATCGAGCGCTTCAACGTGCACTACCACCTGGGCGTCGACGGCATCTCGTTCTGGTTCGTGCTGCTTACGGCCTTCATCACGGTGGTGGTGGTGATCGCCGGCTGGGAGGCCATCACCGAGCGCGTCAACCAGTACTACGGCGCCTTCCTGATCCTCTCGGGCCTGATGATCGGCGTTTTCTGCGCGCTCGACGGCATCCTGTTCTACGTGTTCTTCGAAGCCACGCTGATCCCGATGTACCTGATCATCGGCATCTGGGGCGGCCCCAACCGCATCTACGCGGCCTTCAAGTTCTTCCTGTACACGCTGCTCGGCTCGCTTCTGATGCTGGTGGCGCTGATCTACCTGTATGCCAAGTCGGGCGGCAGCTTCGACATCCTCACCTGGCACAAGCTGCCGCTGGGCGGCACGGTGCAGACGCTGCTGTTCTTTGCCTTCTTTGCTGCCTTCGCGGTCAAGGTACCGATGTGGCCGGTGCACACCTGGCTGCCCGACGTGCACGTCGAGGCGCCCACTGGCGGCTCGGCGGTGCTGGCGGCCATCATGCTCAAGCTGGGTGCCTACGGCTTCCTGCGCTTCTCGATGCCGATCGCCCCCGACGCCGCGCGTGAATGGGCCTGGCTGATGATTGCGCTGTCGCTGGTGGCGGTCGTCTACGTGGGCCTGGTGGCGATGGTGCAGCAGGACATGAAGAAGCTGGTGGCCTACTCGTCGGTGGCGCACATGGGCTTCGTCACGCTCGGCTTCTTCATCTTCAATGACCTGGGCGTGGCCGGCGGCCTGGTGCAGATGATTGCGCACGGCTTCGTGTCGGGTGCGATGTTCCTGTGCATCGGCGTGCTGTACGACCGGGTGCATTCGCGCGAGATCGCAAGTTATGGCGGCGTGGTCAACACCATGCCCAAGTTCGCCGCCTTCGCGCTGCTGTTTGCCATGGCCAACTGCGGCCTGCCGGGTACGGCCGGCTTCGTGGGCGAGTGGATGGTCATCCTCGGGGCGGTCAAGGCCAACTTCTGGCTGGGACTGGCGGCGGCCACCGCGCTGATCTTCGGCGCCGCCTACACCCTGTGGATGTTCAAGCGGGTGTACCTCGGGGCGGTGACCAACGACGATGTGCGCACGCTTTCCGACATCAACGCCCGCGAGTTCCTGATGCTCACGCTGCTGGCCGCGGCGGTGCTCTACATGGGCATCTATCCCTTCCCGTTCACCCAGATCATGGATCACACGGTGGCCGACTTCCTCAAGCATGTGGCCCAGTCCAAGCTGAACTGAACGAACGAAAGCACTCTCGCCATGCTCAAAGCTACGGACTGGATTGCCGTCTACCCCGAGATCGTGCTGCTGGTGATGGCCTGCGTGATCGCGCTGGCCGACCTGCGCGTCACCAGCCCGCGCCGCACCAGCACCTATGTACTCACGCTGCTGACGCTGGGAGTGGTGGCCGTGATGCAGGCACTCTACGCGCACAGCGGCGAAACCCTGTACGCCTTTGGCGGCATGGTGGTCAGCGACCCGATGGGCAACTGGCTCAAGTGCTTTGCCGCCATCGCGATGATGGCCACGCTGGTCTACGGCCGGCCCTATGCCGGTGACCGCGACATGCTGCGCGGCGGCGAGCTGTTCACGCTGTCGATGTTTGCGCTCATCGGCATCTTCGTGATGATCTCGGGCAGCAACTTCCTGGTGATCTACCTCGGCCTGGAACTGCTGACGCTGTCGAGCTACGCGCTGGTGGCCCTGCGCCGCGACCACACCGTGGCCACCGAGGCGGCGATGAAGTACTTCGTGCTCGGTGCAATGGCCAGCGGTTTCCTGCTGTACGGCCTGTCGATGCTGTACGGCGCCACCGGCTCGCTGGATGTGGGCACGGTGTTCAAGGCGGTCAACTCGGGCCAGCTCAAGCACCAGGTGCTGGTGTTCGGCCTGGTGTTCATCGTCGCGGGCCTGGCGTTCAAGCTGGGGGCAGCGCCGTTCCACATGTGGATTCCGGATGTGTACCAGGGGGCACCCACCGCCGCCACGCTGGTGATTGCCGGCGCGCCCAAGCTCGCGGCCTTCGCCATCTGCATCCGCTTGCTGGTGGAGGGCCTGCTGCCGCTTGCGATCGACTGGCAGCAGATGCTGGCGGTGCTGGCGGTGGCCTCGCTGCTGGTCGGCAACCTGGCGGCCATTGCGCAGACCAACCTCAAGCGCATGCTGGCGTACTCCACCATCGCGCAAATGGGCTTTGTGCTGCTGGGCCTGATGGCCGGGGTGGTGAACGGCAACACGCTGTCGGCCGCCAACGCCTACAGCTCGGCCATGTTCTACATCGTCACCTACGTGCTCACCACGCTGGCCAGCTTCGGCGTGATCATGCTGCTGGCGCGCGAGGGCTTCGAGAGCGAAGAGATCGCCGACTTCGCCGGCCTGAACCAGCGCAGCCCGCTGTATGCCGGCGTGATGGCGGTCTGCCTGTTCTCGCTGGCAGGCATTCCGCCGCTGGTGGGCTTCCATGCCAAGCTGTCGGTGCTGCAGGCGCTCATCGCTACCGGGCAAGACACGTACCTGTGGCTGGCCATCTTCGCGGTGGTGATGTCGCTGATCGGCGCCTTCTACTACCTGCGGGTGGTCAAGGTGATGTACTTCGACGCCCCGATCACCGCCACCTCGGTGGTGGCACCGACCGATGTGCGCGCGGTGCTGTCGATCAACGGGCTGCTGATCCTGGTGCTGGGCATCCTGCCCGGCGGCCTGATGGCCCTGTGCGCGCAGGCGATCGTGCGCACGCTGGGCACCTGATCCATTTCCGGCACACGGGGGCGAGATGTCGCAGGCGGCTTCGATCTGGGCGCTGATCCTTCTGGCGCTGGTGGCGGCGAACCTGCCGTTCTTCACCCGCCGCCTGCTCGGCGTGGTGGCGCTGCGCCAGCCCAAGGGCCTGGCCCTGCGCCTTGGGGAGCTGCTGCTGATGTACTTCGCGGTCGGCGGCTTCGGCCTGTGGCTGGAGCTGCGCGCCGGGCAGATCGCACCGCAGGGCTGGGAGTTCTACGCGGTGACTGCGTCGCTGTTCGCCACGCTCGCCTTCCCCGGCTTCGTGTGGCAGTACCTGGTGCCGCGCCGCCGCGAGGCGCCTGCCGCCGACGATGCAGCCGCCTGAGCTGCCCCGGCTGCCTGAGCTTCCTGCAGCCGAAGACCACGCGCTGGCCGAAAAGCGCATCGGCGGCGAGCTGCTGTTTCACGGCAAGTTCCTGACCGCCTGGCGCGACGAGGTGCGCCTGCCCGATGGCAGCACCGCATCGCGCGAATACGTCACCCATCCCGGCGCGGTGGTGGTGGTGGCGCAGCTCGACGACGGCCGCATCGTGATGGAGCGGCAGTACCGCTACCCGGTGGGCCGCGCGATGATCGAGCTGCCTGCCGGAAAGCTCGAGCGCGGCGAAGACCCGATGTGGTGCGCGCAGCGCGAACTGCTCGAAGAAACAGGCTACACCGGGAACGAATGGGCGTACGCCGGCAAGATGCACCTGGCGATTGCGTATTCCACCGAGATCATCCACATCTGCTTTGCGCGCGGCCTGCGCCTGGGCGAGCGCCAGCTCGATGAGGGTGAATTCCTGGAGGTGTTTGCCGCCACGCCCGCCGAGCTGCACGACTGGGTGCGCTCGGGCGAGCTGACCGACGCCAAGACGCTGAGCTGCCTGCCCTGGATCGGCAAAGTCCTCGACGGCAGCTGGGCACTGGACTGGCACGACCTGCCCGCGCCCGACCGCGGCCGATAATCCGCCCATGAAGGTGCTGGACCTGCACTGCAGCGATGACCACCGCTTCGAAGGGTGGTTTGCCTCGGAAGACGACTTCCAGGGGCAGCTTGCGCGCGGCCTGGTGGAATGCCCCGTCTGCGGCGACACCCATGTGCGCAAGGCCCTGAGCGCACCGCGCCTGAACCTCGGCGCTGCGCCACCGGCATCAGGCCCCGCGCCTAACGCGATCTCTGCCGAACCCCCGGTGCCAGCCGGGCGCGAGCCGGCGATGGACCTGGCCTCGGCCAACACCCGCCAGGCGATGCAGGCCGCGTGGCTGCGCATGATGCGCGAGGTGATGGCCCGCACCGAAGACGTGGGCGAGCGCTTTGCCGACGAGGCGCGCCGCATGCACTACGGCGAATCGCAGGAGCGCAGCATCCGCGGCCAGGCCACCCGGGCAGAAGCGGTGGAGTTGCTGGAAGAGGGCATCCCGGTGCTGCCGCTGCCGGTGCCCAAGGCACTCAAGGGGCCGCTGCAGTAAGCCTGCAGCCTGCCCGAAGCTTCACGCCATGAACTGCAGCGCGGCCAGCCGCGCATAGGTGCCGTTGCGCTGCACCAGTTCGTCGTGCGTGCCTTGCTCGACGATGCGGCCGTGGTCCAGCACCACGATGCGGTCGGCGCGCTGCACCGTGGCCAGCCGGTGCGCGATCACCAGCGTGGTGCGGTTGCGCATGGCTGACTCCAGCGCCGCCTGCACCATGCGTTCGCTTTCGGCATCGAGCGCGCTGGTGGCCTCATCGAGCAGCAGCAGCGGCGCGTTGCGCAGCATCGCGCGTGCAATCGCGATGCGCTGGCGCTGGCCGCCCGACAGCCGCACGCCGCGTTCGCCCAGAAAGCTGTCGTAGCCGCCAGGCAGCGCGCGGATGAAGCCGTCGGCGTGTGCCGCCTGGGCCGCGGCGCGCACCTCGTCGTCGCTGGCCCCGGGGCGGCCGTAGCGGATGTTCTCCAGCGCGCTGGCAGAAAAGATCACCGCATCCTGCGGCACCAGGCCGATGCGCCCGCGCAGGTCGTGTAGCGTCATCTCGTGCGCGGGCACGCCATCGATCACGATGCGGCCCTGCTGCGGGTCGTAAAAGCGCAGCAGCAGCTGGAACACCGTGCTCTTGCCCGCGCCGCTGGCACCCACCAGCGCCACCGTCTCGCCGGCGGCAATGTCCAGGCTGAAGCCCTGCAGCGCGGCCTGGTCGGGCCGTGAAGGGTAGTGAAACTGCACACCCTCAAAGCGCACGGTGCTGCCCTGCTGAGGCCAGGGCGCGGCCAGCGGTTGCGCAGGCGATGTGATCGGCGAGCGCTGCGCCAGCAGCTCCATCAAGCGCTCGGTCGCGCCGGCAGCGCGCAGCAGGTCACCGTATACCTCGCCGAGCACCGCCACCGCACCGGCCAGGATCACCACGTACACCACGGTCTGCCCCAGGTGGCCGGCGGTGATGGTGCCGGCCAGCACCGCCTGCGTGCCCTCGTACAGGCCCCACAGCAGCAGCGCGGCGTTGGCGATGATGACAAAGGCGACCAGTGCCGAGCGCGCCTTGGTGCGCCGCACCGCGGTGCGAAAGGCGTCATCGGTGGAGGCATCAAAGCGCTGCGCCTCGCGCGCCTCGGCGGTGTAGCCCTGCACGATGGGGATGGCGTTCAGCACCTCGGCGGCGATCGCGCTCGAGTCGGCCACCCGGTCCTGGCTGGCGCGCGACAGGCGCCGTACCCGCCGGCCGAACCACATGGTGGGCAGCACCACGCACACCAGGATCAGGAAGACCTGCAGCATCACATAAGGGTTGGTCCACACCAGCATGATCAACGCGCCGATGCCCATCACCGCATGGCGCAGCCCCATGCTGAATGACGAGCCCACCACCGTCTGCACCAGTGTGGTGTCGGTGGTCAGGCGGCTCAGAACCTCGCCGGTCTGCGTGGTCTCGAAGAACTGCGGGCTTTGCCGCAGCACATGCGCATACACCGCATTGCGCAGGTCGGCAGTGACGCGCTCGCCGAGCCAGCTCACGGTGTAGAAGCGCGCCGCGCTGAACAGGCCCAGCGCCACCGCCACACCGAACAGGTCCAGAAAGTGGCCACGCAGCGCCATGGCCTGCGCGCCGCGGTCGGCCCCCTGCACCTCGGCGCCCACCAGGCCGGCATCGATCAGGTGGCGCAGCGCCACCGGAAACGCCAGCGTCGCGGCGGCTGCGAGCAGCAGAAAGCTGGCGGCCAGTGCCATGCGCCCGCGGTAGGGCCGCAGGAAGGGCAGCAGCCCGCCGAGGGAGCGGGGGCGGCCCTTGGGTGCTTCAGGGTTGGGCGATGCGTTGCGTCGGGCCATGCGCCGAGTGTAGGGCTGCGGCACCGGGGCCAGGGCGGGCCCGCTCAGATTTGCAGGGGGCTGGCGTAGCCGGTCATCTCGAGGTAGCCGCGGCCCACATGGCGGCCATTGCTGTCGAACAGGTCGCTCAGGCCTTCCCAGTAGATGGCCCCGGTGGAGCGGCGGCTGTCGAGCTCTTGCGCATCAAGCAGCGCGCGTACGGTGTAGAAGTCGGCGGGCGTCTTCACGATCCATTCCACCGGGTAGCGCGCCTGCGTGACCGGGCTTTGCCACCAGCGCACCGGCAGGAATTCGTTTTCGCCGCGCGCGGCAATGTAGAGCTGCGAACCGGTGGCCGGCGAACTGCGGAACGATCCACCGTCCCACAGTGCGCTGCCGTTCTTGCGCCGCAACCGGAAGGCGGTGAGCGCGCTGCCGTCGAACAGGTTCATGCCGATCCAGTCCCAGCCCACGGCCTCGGGATGCATCAGCGTCTCGCTCCATTCGTGGTCAAGCCAGGCGGTGCCCTCGACCGCCAGGCGCTCGCGCTGCAGGCCCAGCACGCCGCTGGCACGCAGGTGCGGGCGGCTGTAGTAGTAGCTGGCCTGCTTGGGCAGCGGGCCCTTGCGCGACAGCCCCTCGCGCCCCTGCAGCAGCAGCGGCTGGGTGGAATCAAACCGCAGCTCGATGCTGAAGTCCTGCGCGGCGATGCGCGCCAGGTAGTGCCCCTGCGCGGCGGGCCCTTCGCGCGTCAGCGTCCAGTCGCGCAGGGCAATGCGGGTGTCGGCCTCATCGGCGTGGGCCATGCCAAAGCCGGCACGCGCAATGCGCTGGTCGTGCCACAGGCGCTTGCCTTGCAGGTCGGTGATGGCCGCATGCGCAAAGATCAGCTGTCGCGCGGCAAAGGCCGAGCGCAGCGATTGCGCGGCGTCGACGCGCGCGCGAAAGAAGGTGACCTGAAAGCCCAGCACGCGCTGGCCTGCGCGGGCGTGGCCGGTGATGTACCACCACTCGGTGCGCAGGTCAGGGTGCGCGCCGAAGTCGCGCGGAAACTGAAGGCTGCGCGGCGCCAGCGCCTGTGTGCCCGCCGGTGCGAGCAGCAGGCCGGCCGTGCCCTGCAGCAGGGCGCGGCGCGACAGTGCAGTCATCTGCAGCACAGCGGGCGGGATCCTGCGCACGCTACCAGTCCTCCTTGACCGCCAGCACCGCATCGGCGCTGGCCGCAGCGCGCCCGGCCAGCCACGCGGTCACGGTACCGGCGGCGATGACCGCTGCACACAGGGCCAGCAAGCGCAGCATCGGCAGGTTCATGTCCATGGTCCAGTGAAAGCTTTGCGGGTTGACCACATGCACCAGCACCGTGCTGACCGCAATGCCCAGCGCCAGCCCGGCGATGGAGCCCAGCACCGTCCACGCCGCGCCCTCGGCCGCCACCACGCCCAGAATCTGGCGGCGCGTCAGCCCCAGATGCGCGAGCAGGCCGAACTCCTTGCGGCGGGCCAGCGCCTGTGCGCTGAAGTTGGCCGCCACGCCGAACAGGCCGATCGCAATGGCCACCGCCTGCAGCCAGTAGGTGACGGCAAAGCTGCGGTCGAAGATGCGCAGCGACACCGCGCGGATCTCGCGCGAGGACGCAAACTCGAGCAGCCCCGGCGTGGTCAGCGCGCGGATGGCACGCTCCACCGTGCCGGGTTGTGCGCCCTCGGTCAGCCACAGCGCCAGGTCGTTGATGCGCTCGTCGCCGCTCAGGCGCAGATACTCGCGCCGGTCGATCTGGATCGATCCGCTCTGGCGTGCGTAGTCGCGCCAGACACCAGCCACCACAAAGCGCGCACCGCGCGCCGCATCGCCGGCAAAGGCCGAGGCCAGCAGCCCAAAGGGCTGCCCGATGCGCGCGCCATACAAGTCCACCACCGCCTCGCTCACATAGATGGCGATCGCGCCAGAAGGCACCTGCACCACATCGCCCACCAGCGGCAGGGTGCGGGCCGGGTCGTCCAGCGTGCGCGCAATCAGCATCACCGCCGGGCGCTGCGCGTCCAGCAGCAGCGGCACGGTGCGCAACGGCTCGATGCGTGCCACGCCTGCCACGCTGCCGACCTGCTGCACAAAGCCGGGCTCGAGAAAGCTGGCATCGCTGGCGGTGCCGGTGGCGGTGTTGCCCGAGCCGGATGACGCGGTGCGCAGGTACAAGTCTGCCGGCAGCACCACATCGAGCCAGCGGGTGACGCTGTCGCGAAAGCTCGCCACCATCACCGTGAGTGCTACCGCCAGGCTGAGCGAGGCGACCACGCCGCTGACGGCCACCGCCGCACTCTCGCGCACCCGGCGCGCACGCTCCACCCCCAGCATGGCCAGCGGGCGGCGCGCGACCTGCGGCGCCAGGCGGTCGTACAGCAGCCGCACGCCAAAGGGCAGGGCTGCGATGCCGCCCACCAGCAGCAGCGCGACCGACGCATAGGCGGCGATCGGCAGGCCCCAGACCGGCGGCATCAGCGCCAGTGCGCCACCCAGCGCCAGCAGGCCGACGCTCCAGGTCGCTGCACGCGAGGCTGGCGCACTGCTGCCCAGGCCCTTGAGCGTTTGCGCCAGCGGCAACTGCTGCGCCTGCCGCGCGGGCCACCAGCCGCCCACCAGGGCTGCCACGGTGCCCAGGCCACCATAGACCACTGCGGCGCCTGCGCTCCACTGCAGCGTGGGCGCGACGCCTGCGAAGTAGCCGCCGCCCAGGTCGCCCTGCAGCAGGCGCAGCGCCACCAGGGCCAGACCGGAGCCGAGCGCAATGCCGAGTGCGCTGCCGGCGCTGCCCAGCACCGCCGACTCGGTGAGCACCAGCGCCAGGCGCTGGCGTTGCGTGAGGCCCAGCACCCCCAGCAGCGCAAACTGCCGCGCACGGCGCGTGACGCTGAGCGACAGCACCGAAAACACCAGAAACGCCCCGGTGAACAGTGCCACCAGTGCCAGCACCGTCAGGTTGACCCGGTAGGCACGCGACAGGTTGCTGATGCGCTGCTCCGACTCGCGCGGGGCGGCCGCACCCACTTCGGCGGGCAGGGCCAGTTCGCGCAGCAGCTGCGCCCGGTCGGCGCCGGGCTTCAGCCGCAGGTCGATGCGGCTCAGCTGCCCGCGCCGCTCGAAGCGGTCTTGTGCGGCGCCGATGTCCATCACCGCCAGGGCGCCACCACCGGCCGACACCGTGCCTGCGACGGCCAGGCGGTGCATCTGCAGCCCGGCTTGCACTTGCAGTGTTTGCACATCACCTGCCAGCAGGGCGCGCGCGGCGGCGTTGAGGAACACGGTGTCGGGCGCGAACCAGGCAAAGCGGTCTGCGCCCTTGTGCGCGTTGGGCAGCAGTGCGGGGGCGACCTCGGCCACCTGCAGCGCATCGATGCCCAGCACCCGCAGCGACCGGCGCTGGCCCTGGGCGTCGAGCATCTGCGTCTGGATTTCCAGTACCGGCACGGCGGCCTGCACCAGCGGATGCTGCGCCACCCGCGAATAGACCGACTCGTCAAAGCCCTGGCGTACCGCGCGCAGCTCGAGGTCGGGCTCGCCGTTGACCGAGCGCACCGCACTGGAGAATTCACTCAGCGCCGAGGCGTTGATCAGGTGCACCGAAAACGCCAGCGCCACGCCCAGCATCACCGCCAGCATCGCGGCCAGGTTGCGCCACGGGTGCTGGCGCAGCTCCTGCCACGAGAAGCTGCGCAGGAGCGCTGCCGGGGGAAGGGCCTGGGGATGCATCCACCGATTGTGGCGGCGCGCGCGACAGGCTGCCGCACACGGATGCGATAAGCTGAGCGCATGCAGGACTTGCCCACTTTCGATGATGTGCGCGCTGCCGCCGGCCGGCTGCGCGGCCAGGCCCACCGCACACCGGTGCTGCGCAGCGCCAGCGCCGATGCGCTGGGCGGCGCACAGTTCTTCTTCAAGTGCGAAAACTTCCAGCGCATGGGCGCCTTCAAGTTCCGCGGGGCCTATAACGCGCTGGCGCGTTTTTCGCCCGAACAGCGGCGCGCGGGGGTGATCACCTTCTCGTCTGGCAACCATGCGCAGGCGGTGGCCCTGTCGGCGCGCATGCTGGGCATCCGCGCGATCATCCTGATGCCGCTGGACGCACCGGCCGCCAAGGTGCAGGCCACCCGCGGCTACCTCGAAGGCACCGGCGGCGAGGTGGTGCAGTTCGACCGCTACACCCAGGACCGCGAGGCGCTGTGC
>Ga0129333_10001027_pt1 | contig 24759 bp, 33 predicted proteins | sample CPB6_08_DNA_FD_94474 | JGI IMG/M metagenome (GOLD analysis project Ga0129333, IMG submission 94474) | Freshwater to marine salinity gradient microbial communities from Chesapeake Bay, USA - CPBay_Sum_0.6_0.8_DNA | ecosystem: Environmental > Aquatic > Marine > Coastal | place: USA: Chesapeake...
ATATTTTGCATGAGGTGACGCACGATATCGCAGGACTGCCACGAGATGAATTGCTAGACGTTGTGTCGGCGGTTCGAGAGTTAGCCGAAGCCGCCATTGCCAAGGCAACGGAGGCCGCATGAAAAACTACACGGTATAGAAGTTAAACCCAGCGCGTTACTGTTCTTCGCCTGGGTGGTTCCATTAAAAGAACAGATGTGTCAATAAAATCAGGAGATAAAGATGAGTTCGAAGTTCCTTAAAAAATCAATCAACATACTCAAGGCAATGAACGCTAGTTACAAGATCATCATGCCAGATGGTCAAGTGTTCATCAGCGAAGCCAAAGCCTTTACCGGCAGACGGCGACGCAAGGCCGTGAGAGGTTTGATGTCTAAGCACTATCTGCCTTACATCAAATCCATCAAGCATGGGGAGTTGATTGAAGTTCCATACGCCAAGTTCAAGGGTGATGACTTGCAACGCAGCATTAGTTCATATGCCCGTTACCTGTACGGAAAGGGCAGCGTACTAACTAGCCGCAATGACAAGCGTAAAGTTATTGAAATCATGAGGGCTTGATTATGGGACTTGATATGTTTCTAGAAGGTGAAAAGCACCTTCCTCGCGACTTCAACGACCCAGAAAAGAACGTCAAGGAAGATGGTTTTCGTCTGGTATCTAAGAAGTTAGATCTGGCGTACTGGCGCAAGCACCCGAACTTGCATGGATTTATTGTCCAGAAGTTCAACAATGGAAAAGATGATTGCAGGCCAATCCTCCTATCAGAAGAGGATATTCAGCAGATCATCGATGCCATACGTAACGAATCACTCCCGCATACGGAGGGATTCTTCTTTGGAGCAAGTGATCAAAGTGAAGATCAAAAAAAGGAAGACATTGAAATCTTCACTAAGGCAGTCGAGTGGCTAAGACGCTCCAAAGATGGGGAGTTTCGCAATGTCTGGTACATTGCCAGTTGGTAATTTAATGATAAGATATTGAGTGACTGGGTGTGGCCAGCAGTAATGTGTGGCCTCCACCGGATGCCTGGAGTGAGCAAACCCAACTATCCCACCCAGTCGCTCTCCTTGCTTCTCAACCGCACCAAGGAGTGCTTATGACTAATGATGATCTGCAGCGGTATCTCATGTCTGCTCGGCTACGGCTTATAGAGTTAGACAATCATCAAATCCTCTACAAAGACACGCTTCCAAGGATCGAGTGTAAGGACGGATTCACGATCTCCGTTCAAGCATCCCAGCATCATTACTGTAGCCCACGTGCAGTAATAACCTGGCCTTCCTTTGAGGAGTACAAGACCGTTGAGGTCGGGTTTCCTAGCGAACCAGAAGAGTTGCTTCTTAAGTATGCAGAAGATTCTGACGATCCGACCAATACGGTGTACGCATATGTTCCAGTAGAGACTGTGTTGCTAGTTATACAGAACCATGGTGGAAAAATTTAATGACGGTGATAGAATATTCCAAGCCTATGTATGACGCTTTTTACATCAAACCATCTAAGACCTGGGCTGCCTATCGGATCAACGACAACCGAGACCAGATAGGCCCACTCGGGTATGGAGAAACAAAAGACATTGCCGTTGAACAGGCAGAGCAAGAGTTTCAATTAGAACGCATCAAAGAAAGAGAAAGGAGTAAATTGTGAAATCAAAGAAAGCAAAGGCGACCAATCGAGTATCAGAGGCGGAAGTCATTGACGCTTGCTCACTCATGCTAGCGTTGGCAGTTATCGATGAACCATCATCTGATATGTGGCTAGAGTTTGTTTCAGGGCATGGCAAAAGCCTAAGCAATGAGAAGGTGGAGATAGCAAAGATCTATGCAGAGGCAATCATCGATCTTCTGATAACAATGAATAAGCATTCCACATTGGTTCTTGAAAATATTGTAGTTAAAAATAGCAAAGCAAAAAAGAAAGGAGTAAGCAAATGACACGCGCTGACTTTCGCCAACAGCAAGAGGACGAGGAGAGACTTGCCAGAGAGTTCGCAGAACTTCCAGAATCAACTCGACAGTCTCTACTTTTAAGTTACGAGATACGCGCCAAGATCAATTATCACAGACGTATGGTGCGTAGTCTTGAGTTAGATCACCAACTTCTCTTTGAAGGTAAGCCGCTTGATTGGGGGATCGTTGATGGCAAAGAAGAGAATACGATCATCACTTGAGAGATTGTGCTTGAAGTTCTCAGGACTGAAAGAAAGACTGCCCGACTTTCGCATCGTTCATAACATTGTTATGACGCAAACGACCGCGACTGACGGGCAGCATCTTTTTTACAACTCCAGATACATCAGCACATTAACTGATGACCAGTTAGATGTGCTTGTCATGCATGAGATTCTTCATGTCTTGAAAGGCCACATCTACCCAAACGGAAAAGACTTGACGGTCTGGAATATTGCTTGTGATTTTAACGTCAACAATGACCTTGTTCTTTTGGGGATGGAACTTCCTCCAGGGATGCATGAATCAAGGTTTGATAGCAGCCTTGATGCAGAGGCTATCTACCAGATCATTTACCCGTGGAAAAAATACAAGATGATTAACAGTTCAACTTTTAATTGGAGAGTCCAATGACGGAGCGTGAGTACTTGATAGATAGAAAGAACGCTGAGATTGCTCGACTCAAGGAGCATATTAAAAAACTTGAATCTGATTTTGATAAGGACATGAGATTTGTTTATCTGGCAGAGACGCTACTGTTTTTTATAGGCGTTGGTGCAGGATGCCTAATATCTGCTTTGATCCCATGAGGGAAGTCATCTATGGGTACTGGCTCCCACCAGGGCAAACAGAAAACAATTGGACGAGATTCTGCTGTTACGCTAAACCAAACTGGTTTCATATCCTAATGATGAAATGGCTGCTTGGCTGGCAATGGCAAGACGCCCTAGGAGTAAAGAATGAAAGGTCAAAAAGCAGAGATTAAACTTCCACCTAGACAAATTCTTTCCGGTTTCTGTTATAAAACAAACGAGACTGTCTCGATGAAAGGGAAGGAATGGAATGAACTTGCGGTCAAGGGTAAGTTTAAGTGGAAGAAAGTGGGAGACCCCAGAGAGGGTGTTCACGATATCTGCGGGGGCGGATACGAGATCTACATTGACTAGTAAATGAGCGGAGTATCCAATCCAAAATGTTTATTGAACTTAATGAAACCGAGCAGAAACTCGCTAGACATATTGCAAAAATGCGTTATGTAGGCGCGAGAGAGGATGGTATTCAAGACATGAAAGTAGGCAGTCAATCCAATGAACTGACTGACCTAGAAGGTATTGGTGCTGAACTTGCGTTCTGTAAGATCGCCAACGTCTATCCAGACATGAACGTAAAACAAGTTAAAGATGAAGACTGCTACACCAAAAATGGGTATGCCATCGATGTGAAATCGACAACTTATGAGAACGGAAGATTGCTTGCCGTCAGATGGAAGAAGCCTAACAAGGTAGATTTCTATGCGCTGATGGTTGGCAAGTTTCCAAAGTATAGGCTTGCAGGGTTCATGAAATCTGATGATCTGATCAGCCCAGAGATGGTCAAGGACTTGGGTTATGGACCCGTATATGCTGCAGACCAAGAGCAATTAACACCGCCAGAGGATCTAATCTTTTAGTCAGAAGAGGAACGATGCCATGTCAGATATCGATAAAGAATCGCCGCCTGGGTCATGGAAGGCAGAGATAGAAAGGATGCCATGGAGATTTGGTGACTCAAGAGTTCAAGACATCAACACTTGCCTAGCGCAAATAAGGTACCGAGGTATGTGGGCAGAAGCCAACTATATTGCCCAAGAGATAACCATACTCAGAGCAGAGATTGCTAACTTAAGAGAGGCAATTGAACGCTATGAAAATGCAAAACGATAAACACAGAATCAATCAGATAAACATTGAGATTAAGAAACTTCATAGACGCATAGCCTCGCTTGAACAAGAGGCAAATAGGATTGAACTTGGACTTCCTCCAGCAGTTAAATTCGATGATGATTTTATTCCAAGTTTCTTACTCAGACAAAAAGAAAGAGAGGCATAGTTTATGAAGTATTACTGCAAGCACTGCGGTAAGACCTTAAACAGAGACTCCAACGCTGAGTGGATTTCATCTTGGTGCCAAAGCGCAGGAAAGAAAGTAAAGATCAAGAGGATTTCAACTATGAAGATTGATGTTTGCGCAGAACAAATTGAATTAATAATAAGAGATGATCTATCTAAAGTTTTAAAAAATCTTGAGGATGATTTAAATAAAAGAAAGTTAGGCAAATCAATATCCATCTTCCACAAAAATAAAAATAAAGATATCAAAGAACTAAAGAAGCATGCAGACGCGTTAAGATTGACTCTTAAGTACTACAGTATAGACGGCGAGTCATAACACAAGACTAGATCAGGAGTAATAAATGAAGACGATCGTTCACGTAAATCAACACATCATAAAAGCAAACGCCAAGACCGGCGCGCAGGACCCAGTGCTGACGGTCAAGACCTACAAATCCAACACCTACGCTCACGATGTAACGATCCACGGCCCATCAAAGGTCGTCTATTCCCCAGACAATCCACTTTCATGCGGCGCGCGGGTGTGGATCGAGACAGAAGCTGAGGTGGAGATCAATCGATGACCCGCGACGACATCCTACGATTCGCTTACACCTCAAAGATAACAAACCCGGATGACGGACAGATAAAATTTGGTCAGCCGACTGCTAAATGTTTAGAGCAGTTTGCCAACCTTGTTGCCGCAGCCGAGCGGGAGGCATGTGCTGCGGCTGCCCACAATGCTCTTCTTGAGATGGGCCAGCCCTATGGAGTGTGTAAGGTTGCAGTAGATTCTATTAAAGAGAGGAATAACAAGTGATAGATAATGGAAATAAACCAGGCAAAATGCTGACTGACGATGAAATTATGATGCTGATTAATGAACGCGCTTCGTTATACGGGACCCCAAATGTAACCGCTAAATGGGTTCTCGATGAGGCCAATGAGACTATCAAAGCAAGGGGCCGCAAGCGAGACAATGATGGCGAGCGATCAATGCAGAGAATCGTTAAGGTGTTTCATGCGCTGACAGATCATCATATGACAGAGACCGAAGGGTGGATGTTTATGGTGGTCCTTAAACTTTGCCGAGAGAAGACGGGCAAGGATATCGATAACTGGATAGATGGCGCTGCTTATATGGCCCTCGCCGCAGAGTCAGTAGAAAAGGCGAAAGAAGGGTGATACAGTAAAGGCGCATCACGCCACTTCATTTGCGTCTTTACTCCATGGCTGTGATGATCCTTGGCCCGTCGGGTAACACCGACGGGCTTTTTTTTGTATACGATCAAGTGAACTAACTTTGTGGACTAACCATGAGAAAAAAGAAAAGCCCCTCGCTTCCTGAAGAAATCCAAGTAAACATGCAAGTGACCATGCCAAGGGTCTTGGTGGATAGCCAAAACCAAGAGTCTGTTAGCCGAGCAGAGAAGGTCATGGAAATGCTATCGCACGCTTGTCTTACCATGATCAGCGCAAACAAAGACGTTCAGTTATGTATGAATATGCTGAGTTTTGTGTCCGAAAATGATAAGACACTTCACATTGCACTCAATCAAGACAAGCCTTTTGACATTGACCACTTCCGTATCATGGTCATTGCCCTAACCACTTCCTACGAGGAGATAATGGGAGGCTTCCAGGTCAAGATTATTCAGCCCATTGACTTTCAGCAGATCGAACAGGCCAATGGAATTCCAAACAGATTCCCCTAACTGCCGTGCGTGTCATTACTCAATAGGCGTTAGGCACAAGTTTAAAGATGGAAGTTGGAGCAGTTACCGTCTTTATTGCAAACTGTGGGAAGGAGAGGTATATACTGGATGCCCTAGTTTTGTTTATGAACCTGGAACAGACATTGAGGAATTAGGAGAACTACCCCATGGCCTACACCAAGCCGAGTCTGCGTGAGCGACTGAAGAACCAAATCATGCGCGAGTCTGTCGCCGGAACCAAGGCGGGGCAGTGGTCTGCCCGTAAAGCCCAACTCCTTGGCAAGCGTTACAAGGACGCTGGCGGCGGTTACTCGGGCAGTAAAACAAAATCACAGCGGAGCCTATCGAAATGGACAAAGCAAGAATGGACCACCAAATCTGGAAAGCCTTCGAGCAAAACTGGAGAGAGGTATTTACCGAAGAAAGCCATCTCCGCGCTGACCCCGAGCGAGTACGCCTCGACAACCGCAGCCAAACGCAAGGGCAAGTCCCAGGGCAAACAGTTCGTCAAGCAGCCGAAGGCTATTGCCAAAAAGGTTAAACCGTATCGTAGGTAAAACAATGCCAAAGAAGAAGAACGAAGACAAAATGCTGATCTTCCGGTGTCATGCCGACACCATCTTTCGGATCAAAACCATTGCTGCCATCGAAGGACGCTCGGTGTCGGCCCAGATTCGACACATGATCGAATCTCACCCCATCAAACCCAAGTACGCAAGGGCAGCTAAGGCAGTGTTAGATGCTAACCCACGCGCCAAACCGACGGATATCGTCAAGGAGACGACCAGGGTCAAAGCCCCTGTAGAGGAGCCTGTTCAATCTCCGCCTCCTCTAAAGCCCTCTCAGCGCGTTCCATGGTGGACCGTACCGAGTCAAGGGAGCGACGAGACCCAGGACTAAGGGTTGGATTGAAGTAAGTTTTCAAGACATCTAGACCAGATCTGAGGCACCTAATCGGGCTTTTAATTTCTCTCACGACTGTCAACCAAACTGCCTGATATGCCTCGGGTGCGGTGTTACGTTGCAGATATCGGTCTGCCGATAGAATCGCCAATGCCCTTGGCGCACGATCGGTGACCGACATCTGAACTCGCTCTAACTTGATTGAAGCAGGGTACATCCCTGCTCGATGGGCTAGGGCATGGAAAGCGCAAGCCGCATCATACTGATCGATATCAATTCTCTTCTCGTTGAAGAGCCGATCGATGAGCCTCTGATCGATGACCCGCGATCGCAAAAACATCCCGTCCTCGGATTCCAGGCGAACGACATGCTTACGATGGAGTTCGCTGGAACCGAGTTCGTTGGCGATCAAATGCCTAGATTTCTTCAAGGCTCCAGTCAAAGTTATCTGGCTCTTGTGATTGCGGTGCTGCGTTCCTATCAGACCATCTTGAACTCGGAAGGTCAAACGATAGGTGAGCCATGCCGTTCTTGCCGAGCCACTGCCAACGCGCTTTCCACACGTGAGCCTCTGGGCCATCATCAGTTCTCACGACGGTCAGTCCAATGTCAGCCTTGGCAAACCACGCCATTGACTTCGCAACATCAAGCCCAGTGACAACTTTCTGACTGCGATCGGCAGGCTTGGCTGGGTGCGCGATGAAGAACACATGCACCCCAGAAGACTTCGCGAACTGCTGTACCTTGGTCAGCATCTCATTGATGGCATCGGTCTCAAGACGATCCTTGTAATCAATCTCGATGAAGTTGTACGGATCGATGACCAGAATGCGAATCCCCATGCGCATCACCGCTGCCCTAGCAAAGTCCAAGATGCCTTGGATATCCGCTGGCGCACCAGCCATGTAGTCCATAAATACGAAGTTATCGTTAATCCAGCCCTTCGCACGGTCCCGCTCCTCGGGAGACATGCGCGGGGTCTTGCCCTCAAAGAACGGCTTGCCCACAGCCTTGGCCGCAAGTTGGGCCATGTGCATGTGCGGCGGCTTCTCAAAACTGCAGAAGACAGTCTTCCAGCCGTGGTTCTTGGCGGCATTGATACAGATCTGGTCAATGAGATCTGATTTGCCATGCCCAGGGAAGCCGGTCACCACCGTTAGCATGGACTCTGAGATGCTCATGATTTCATCTAGGCTTTCGATCCCCGTGTCGATTCCCTTGTGATGCCCTTCGTTGTAGAGGCTCTCGAACCGCTGGGCGTAATGCTCGGCATCGTACAAACCAGCAAGCGGGATAGGCCTTGCTGAATCGAATGCGGCCCTCAGAGCGTCCCTGCCTTCGTTTAACAGGGTCTCATTGGCATCCTTGCGAGGCAGTTCAATCCTCCAGCACTTCGCCTTGCCGATACGGCGCGACAGTTCCTCGATGAGGGCCTCTCCAGCGGGATCAAGATCAGGGGAGAAGATGATCTTCTGGGTCTTGTTGAGAAACTCCTCGGCCTCCCAGACATAGGCGAAGCGACGATCTTCCATCGGGTCGATAGCGCCGTCCTTGACTCGCTGCGGCGCACCATTCGGTACGCTCACGATGTTGGCATCTACTCCAACAGTCATCCAGGTCAACGCATCAATCTCGCCCTCGCAGATAAGAAGCGGCTTGGTCGGATCGGCGTTCTCAAGGTTCCAAAAACTTGAGCAAACTGCCTGTTGACTGAAATGCTTTTCACTATCTGCGCTACGCCACTTCACCGCAAAGATCTTGCCGTTTTCTTTGTACGGAAAACCAATCGCAGGGCGTGAGCCTGTTGCCGCAAAACCCCAACTGCCAAACACGCACTTGTTAGCCGCGATGTCGGCAGGGATTCCGCGAGAGTTGAGATAGGCAAGACCGTCAGCCTTGGCTTGCTCATCGAGATCTGCCAGAACAATCTCTGGCTTCGGTTGCTTCAACGCCCTTGCCTGACGAAAGGGCATCACGTTGTTCTGAAATCTATCCATACCGCCTTCAACCCCACAGTGCCAGCATTTCCAACGAACAGATTGACTCGTCACCTCGACCGATAGAGGTCGATCGTGTCGGTGTTTCTGACGAGTGTGCTGACAGTATGGACAGGCGACCTTGTGCTGTCCATTGTCTAGAGAGCGAACTGCCTCAACAATCAGGTCATGGTCATTCGAGACTTGTAACATGCGTCTTACTCCAGTTGTTTAAGTGCCTAAGATAACCGTATGTTCTTATCTAACTCATATGTATTTACCTATGTATATCTAGATATTTATATATATATATATATATATCTAAGTAAGTATTACTAAGAAGATCTAGTACTTAGTAACTTATCTACCTGTTTTCTACGTATTCCTACAGGCAGTTTCATAATTTCTGACAGGAATGTCCGCATCTTGGATGGGTCCAAACTGCCCTCATCGCAAGCCGCATCGAACCCATCGCTTCTGATCCACTTCAGCGCATCATTTCGGATGTCAACGTCATCTGACACCGAGTCCTCAATCGCTTGAAAGACAACACGCCTAGCAATATTCATCGTTCCAAAAAACACCGAGTTTGTCCTTGAACTGATCCTTGAATTCCTCAAGAGTGCAGATAAATATTTCAGCCCGAGGGTTGTCCTTGTCAATGCCATGCAACACAAATCGACATTTCACTTGTCTATCATTTGCGTATATACGCTCTTGAAGGAGATCCAAGATCAACGACTCGTCGAGATCTGGCCTACGTGAAGCGTAATAAATCTTCGCGCTGAAAAACAAGTCCCCTTCAAGAAGCTCTTGCATTGGAGGAACTTGAAGTTTAAACGCTTCTGAATACGATAAAGCCTTGTTCGACTTGATGAATCTTGGTCTTCCGCCAAAACTTACAAGCCTTCTCGAGTTGGCTTTACTGGCAGGCTCTCCGAGTACAACGCCGCTCCAAAAATTATTCTTGACTGAGTTAGAATTTTTCACTACAATGGTTCCTCCATAAGAAGATCATACGCGGAGTACCACAGTGCCACAAGGAAATCCAGAAGGATTTCGCACCTCTATTCCCTCTGATGTGCAAGAGACAGTGATCGCCACGATACACAGACTCTTCAGGGAAGGGATGCACGGGTTTTCTTTCACCTTCAAGGAAGACAAGGAAGTTTTTGTTATCTCTAAACTGAATTGCGCGGCATTCGGTTACATACCGTACAGCCACGCTAGGCAGGGAGGAGTTGACTTGTTGATGGAGTATGCAAAGTTTATTGAGGAGCAGTTTAATGACGACCAAAAAGCCGAAGTTCAAGAAAGCGGCAGTGAGCGTAAAGACTCAGAAGCAATCTAGTATCAAACTTGAGTTGCCAAACATTGAAGCAAACAACGGAGTGATTGTTGAGTCTTCTGGTGGCGGCAGAAAAGATATGTTTTCTACATATCGAGCAATACGCAAAGAAATCGCAAAGCGCAAGGAAGGAAAGTACAGGATCATCTGGTTGGTTAAATCGTTCCTTGTATACAGACTGAAATGAAATACACAAACAAGCACAACGTACCGGTAGAGGTCATTAGGGCAGTACAAAACGATCCCTACACGAAGGGGGATGGGGTTGTGCTATCTGTGACGCAGTTGATCAAGTCGCCTCGCATCGTTGCTTTGCAAAAGAAGCACAACGATGAAATCACGGTTGACTACCGCGACGAGGTATTCAAACTTCTTGGCAAGGGAGTTCATAGTGTTCTTGAGACGTCAAACATGGGAGATGAAAACATTGTCCCAGAGCGTCGCCTGTATGCCGACATCAATGGCTGGAAGATTAGCGGTCAGACTGACACGATGTCATTGAAGCAAAAGATGTTGACCGACTATAAATGCACAAGCGTTTATGCGATTACATCTGACAAGCCAGAGTGGGAGCATCAGTTAAACCTATATGCATGGCTGTGGCGTAAACATGGCTATGAGATTGAGAGTCTGCGGATCATGGCAATCCTGCGTGATTGGAGACGCAGTGACGCAGACAAGAAGTTTGATTACCCGCAAGCCCCTGTGGTGAGCATTGATGTGCCGCTTTGGGGTTTCATTAGGCAAACTTCATTTGTGGAAGAGCGTGTGAAATTGCATCAGCAAACCGACACCGGAGAACTGCCTGAGTGTAATGATGAGGACCGGTGGGTACGTAACGGCAAGAACGTCCGTTGTGAGGGGAACTGGTGCCAGGTTGCTCAGTTTTGTTCTCAGTGGCAGGAAATCAAGGAGAAAAGACGATGAGTGAAGATAGCGAAGCCAAGAAGATATGGCAGACTTTGAGCAAGTTGAACGTCAATGAGTTCACTGAAAAGAAAGCCAATCTAACTTACTTGTCTTGGGCATGGGCTTATCAGCAGATGATGAACCACTACCCAGACATGCAGATTATTTGGTACACATTCAGGGATGTAGACGGTCTGGACAGGGATGTCCTCTTTTACCCCGACCGTACTGCATCCGTTCATTGCGCGGTAATCATCAACGAAGTTCGCAAGGAGATGTGGCTTCCAGTGATGGATAACCGCAACAATGCGGTAGCGAACCCAGATGCACGGGCTATTTCCGATACCAAAATGAGATGCCTTGTAAAATGCTTCTCGCTTTTTGGATTGGGCCTATACATTTTTGCGGGATCTGATCTACCGCAGGAAGATAAGTTTGAGTGGAAGGGCAGAGTTAAAACTCCAGATGAGTTCACAAAACTGGTAGACATGCTTGATGAACACGCAAAGAAACTCAAGACAAAGCAGGAGTTCAATGCGCTATTCAAGCAACTTGAGCCTGTGTTTTCAGATTTGCGCGAGATGAAGGACGAGGGCGGATCAACGGGTTATGACGCAATCGTTGCTTTGTTCAAGCGTTTTACCGCTTCATTGAAGTAAGGAGAGATAAATGGCTGATATTAAACGCATCAATTCGAACGGCACCTTGTTTGCCAACAAGTACAAGGACGCGCCGAATAAGCCCGACTATACTGGGGAGATCGTGGTTACCAAGGAAATCCTCAAGCAGTTGGTGACTCAGGTCAAGGAAGGTAAGGAAGCGGGTTTGCGTGTAGCAATGTGGGATCGTGAGAGTAAGGCTGGCAATCCTTACAAGTATGTCTCATATGAGCCTGTAGTTCCGAAGCCGAGAGAGCCGTACAACGGTGGTGGAAATGGATACCAAAAGGCAACCAAGCCAAAAGCAGCCGCTGCCACGGCGAAAGAGGAAGACTTCCAGGACGATGAGGTATTGCCCTTCTAGGATTCTCGTCTGCTATAGTTCCCCCGACTAGCAGACAGAATGGCCCCTACCCCGAAAGGGGTGGGGGTTTTTTTATGGGAGTTGATATGGAAAAGAAGAATACAAAAGAGATGTTGCTGTCTTTAAGATGCATACATCCTAGTGTTACTCTCAGTAGCGAAGAGGGATTTATCCAGATCGGAGAAATCGTCCATCAAGCGGCAGACATGATTGAATCTCTTGCGTATGAAAACGAGGAAGCAAAAAAACAAATTGCCTATCTTGACTCGTTATTACGAGAAGCCTTCCCAATCAAACCATGACGATAGCCCACCGCTTCCTTTCCGACAGTCCTATTCACTGCCAGAAAGGGAACGGTTTGAATGCATCATTTGCTCTGTCGAGATTGGCGCTTCTTCGCGTTTAGGGCTTTGCTCTTCTTGTCGGAGGAGGCAGCGTCAAAGGAAGAAATCGGCTGGCAAGACACCAGCTTCTGCCCCCTAAAGAATGCCCCATGAGGATTGACGGTGCAGATCTCGGCATCCACCACCATACCCTTGTATAGGGTAATGACCGCGAACCCAGAACATACACCGATATTCAGCCCTTCACGGTAGGCAAACTGTGGGCCTCTGGGGTCAGCAAGGTGTCCACAGTCCACGCCCCATAAACGCCCCGTAGCGTTATCTACAGGGGTAACTTTTAGCTGGTGAAGATGTCCATGCGCATAGGACATACCAAACTTTAGTGCTGAGTTGTAAGCAGAGTGGATGCCGCCATTGACCGGCCTGTGCCGAAGTCCAAGTTGGTTGTTTACCATGGACATGTAAGTGAACTTCCACTGCTTGAAATAGTCAGCAATACTGAATCCAGATAGTCCTTCGTACTGATGGACATTGCCCACAAGACAGCGATCGAATCTGGCATCGTGATTGCCGATGTGCCAAATCTTTATGGATTTTGGCGATGCCCTTTCAAACTCAGAGATTCGTTCCCGACAGGCATCTAGTTCATCGATGACCCTGGGCAGCTTTTCCCACCCCAATGGGGGGTGCCTAGATACTGTCGCGCCGTCAAACATGTCGCCCATGACAGCAATGACTTCAGGGTTTTCTTGCTTGGCCCATTCCACTGCCGCTAAATGGGCAGTTGTGATAATACCGGGCCAATAGTGGGCATCTGAGATGCAGAGAATTCTGCCGTTCTTTAACGATAAAGGGATTTCTAGAGGGTATTGCTTCTCAGATCCGGTCCAGCCGTAAATGGATGTGCTGTTCTGGGTCAGGGGCCTTGTCTTTAGGACAACGCCCTTATTTGCTAACTGCCTTCTCCTGCTATATACATTGGAGTCAGTAAGCCCTGTTAGACGTGAGACTATTGTTGGAGACCCACCACCTTTGTGCCATAGGCGGATAAATTCGTCGTCTGTTATTGTGCGTCGCATCTTCCTGCCTAAAGGCTAGTTGAGATGAACGACATTTTTATCAGTAGATACAGGTAATTGCAAATGAAAGATAAAGATCCAAAGTACAAACTTTCCGTGGTTGATTCAGAAGAAGATGTGGTTGAACTCTATGCCAGCGCCGACACTGTACTGAAAAAATTTATCGGCTCTAACCCGCTTCATGTGCTTGTTATCAGCGTGGATAAAGACGGCACCCTAAGATCTGGAAGTAACACCTCTTCCAAGGCAGAACTACTCTTTATGATCGAGCAGTTCCGCCACTCCCTTATGGCAGGGGACTTTGATGATTAACCTATAAAGGCATCGAATATCGCAGAACTGATCTTTGACGGTATTTCTGCTTGTTCCCTCAATGCGGGAACAACCGTCAAACGAAGGTTCTTTTCCGCCTCAAGTTCTCGCAATAGTTTTCGGATAGTCTCCGGGGGAAGATCGCTTTTCCGAAGTGCATCCCTGGTATCTCGATATCGCTCCAAGTATTTATCGATTGCCAGAACTTCCCGCCGCACCCCCAATAGACCAAGTTTGGAGTTTTGGTAGGCATAGTAGCCATCCACATCTTCATCCTTCTTGAACTTGTTGAGCGTTGCGACTGCCTTTCGCACCTCATCACGAAGTTCATAGTAGTCCTGCTGAACCTTTGTCCCTACCCCACCCAAGCGGGTATCCATCAGGAAGCGTCTGGCTACAGGAACATTGTTGATGTCCGTCCAATCGGCTCGAGTTCCAGCAGTCTTATCTCCGCTTGCCTGCTCCCAAGCCCAGTTTGCCGTAAGGAGTAGGGAGGTTCCAAGGGAGCCACCATATCCACCAATTAGATAATCCAGTTTCATTGGGCTGACATTGAACAATTTTCCGACAAGCTTGGAGATCTCTGTGGTGCGATCATCAAATTGTTGCGCAGCCTCAGTACTCTTGTTGACCCAATAGGGAACAATCTCTTTGCCTGTGAAACTGTCTCGGTTGCGCATGACATCAACAATCGGTTTAATGGCTTGGAAACCAAGCAAGTCAATATTGGTCGAGTTATTGATCTGCCTAACAAGACTGTCCCTTGCGCCTCTTGCATCTAAATCACCAAAGGTAAAGTTCAAGAAGATCTCTGGGATCGTCTTGAAGATTGCTCCGATTTCAAACGGGATAGGCAGTTTCAGCGTTACGCCTTCAACGCCGGGAATTGGTACAAGCCAGTTATCGTCACGAACCTCACGTCTCGCTTTCTTGTATTCCTCGTTGTCTTGCATAAGCAGGAAGTAGATTCCCGTCATGGCGGCAATCGCACCGCCTCTCAGCAAGGCCCTCTTTTGGGTCAGAACGCGTGGATCAAGCCCGTCATAGGGGCTGTATTTCCCGGTAAGCGTTGTATAAATCTTATCCAAGCCCTGAATACGTGCGTTTAGGAATGGGATGGTGGCAGTGATAGCGCGCCACAACGGGTTCGCACCACGCCTGCTAAAGTTGATGACATCAATTGCAGCAAGTCTCGCAGTGGCCTCGCTTCCCGTCTCTTGAAGAACTTTCTTGTACACCGCAGTACGTACCGCAGCGTCTGACTTCTGACTGTACCCACCCAAAGCGTCCCACAACTGACGAACCATATTGCTGCTCGTCTGCGAGTGAGTTTTAATGTCTATGCCGCGCTTGCGATACTCATCCTTGACGTATTTTTTCAGATCAGAAGGATCTGCTGAAAGATCGTATCCTCCAACAATTGCTTGATCTAAAAGCCGCTGCATTTCTTCAGAGTTGAACTCCTTGAAGGAGTCAATAAACGGCATGTAGTCCACGCCGCTCGTGACATAAGTTGATACCGTATCTCGGAGCATGTTGAGCAGAATAAATCCAGGCTCTCGAGTGACCATTTCACGAAGAATATTAGCCGGAGCGGATGCAATTTTGGTGATCATGCCTAATGCACTTTCACCATAGTTCATCATTGACTCATAGAGAAGTGGGTCTGCAATCTCGTAATGCTGTTCTAATCCATCGACCAAAACAGATTGCGTGAAACTGCCTCTCTTGCGTAATTGAGATGCTTCTTTGGAGTCTTTAACCTTTCTGGCCTCGCCAACGACCTCAGAATTACGCAGTATTCTTCGGGCAGCGACATTCTTGAGGCCTGATACCAAGATTCCATAAGCGTTCTTGGTGATCATTTCAAACGGGTCAGCCTGGTCTAGATCTTTTGCTCTGTTCTCAAGTTCTTTAAAGAAGAAATCGGATCGTGTCAGCGAAGAGCCTTTCTTGTAACCCGTGCCGCCAACAATAGACTCTTCCATTTCTTCATAGAATGGGAAGTAATCACCCCAATCCTTCCATTGCTGTGCAAGTTCCTCAGTAAGGATTCCAGTGGCCCTGCCAAATTCAATTAGCGTTGAGTTCCACCGCTGGTAATTGTCATAGGCTTCTTTAACCTGTGGGTAGTCGGTCTCTGTTTCGGCAATGAACTCACTGATCCTTGCATCACTCGGATTATCAATAAGTCGAGCCTTCCTTTCAGCATCAATAATAGCCTTCAGAGCTGCAGCCTCTACAGGATTGGCTTGCTGATCCATAGCCTCTAACCTAATTGCAGCCTCTCTTGCGCGAGATCTAAAGCCTTGGATACGCTTGAATGTCGAGTAGGTCTTAAAGACACTTAATCCTTGCGGGACAGAACCGTCCATGACCTTGCTTAGACTATCGAGAAGCCCAGGAACATTTGGGTCAATCTCGTAGTAACCCGCAAGTTCATCATTCTTGAATTGAGTTGGGTCATTAGCGACCATCTCATCGCCCGTCACCCAACGTATTCCGCCTCTGTTAAGCATCTGGGCAACGATTCCTCTTGCCCTGTCTAGCATCCCAAGTGCCGAACTTGCCGAAGTTTCTGCTTGCAGAAGACCTTCGTTTTCCGTGCCAAGCATTTCTGTTTCTTGGCGACGGAACTCATTGTATCGATCGATTACTGACTTACGGAATACCCTTGAGAAGTTATCAAAGTCCCCACTGAATCCACCAAGCGTCCAACTTTCTATGAGATTGATGGCTTTTTCAGTCATCGTGACAGGTTCTACTTTGATGCGTCCATGCCTTGCTGACTCTTTTGCAATAGTCGAGTTTGGAATCTCTTCATCTTGAATGTTGGAAATCAAGTATTTCTTCGCGAAGTCAGGCAATTCAGGCTCATTGCCATCGATCTCAAACTTCAATGCGGCATCGATCGCTTCCTTAGAGGCGTTTGGATTAATACGCGGTATTGCACCCTTTGGTGTGTTGCCAATGTGTGATTCCATAAAGGAATCAACGCGCTGCTCATCTGATTCTGAAATAACAGGAGTTTCTTCTTTACTAAGTAACCTTTCCCTCAAAGAAGAAGGAATAAGCACTTCTTCCTCATCGAACCCTTGTTTGGGATCTCCACCTATAGCTTTACTGTAAGACAGTACCTCAGATACCGGAACCTTCAGCTCTTCAATCTTTCCAGTTCTTATTCCTTGTTGTTCGGCAAAAAACTTAGCCGTACTTTTATTTAGGCTATAACTTAATACAGGTAGTTTATCTTCCGTGTCTTTTACACCACGGTAAATAGTTACTACATCTCCATACCGCTTTCGCAGCATGTCTTGAGAAATTTTCTTAATGTATTTTTTTGATCTATCTATGTCTTCATACGATACAGTTTCTATATAACCGTAATTTCTGCCATCAAAATTTGTTAAAACAGCATCTATTGGATCTGATGAATAAAGACTTTTTACAAAATCAGACCCATAGTTTGTATTTATAATTAACTTAGAAAGCCTGTCAGGTCTTGAAAGCGTTTCTTGCTTCCCAGAAATTGCAAATTTTGATTCTGGAGATACTTCATTTCTACTGAACTTGACAGGTCCCTTATTCCTTCCGCCTGGCTCAACGATTCTGCGGACGGACTGCTTTTCATCGAGCAATCTCAGTGACCTTACTGCAGCATCTGCATCTGGATTAAAGATAGATAATCCAGGAGTTCTTGCGCCAACCTCGCCACGGCTAATGGCAGAGAAAATCTGGTCAACATTTGTCGCTCCAGAGGCTTTATATGCTCCGGCAAAAGACTTAATGTAATTGAGGATGCGCTTGAAAAGACTTGCCGGTTTTCCAGCAACCCATTTGTTACCATGCTTGACCCAAAGGCGATATGCCTCTGCGACAGCCTCTTCGGTCAACTGAACTTCATTAAGCCCTCTTGTTGCATACCGTAGGCGAACATCTTCAAGCAAGGTATTCTTGCTACCACCGATTAGTTTGTCGCCCTTGAGTATTGCCTTGTCTAGTTTTACGTTCCTGACAAAGTTAGATAGTGTGTTCCACTCTGCTTCCGTCAGAAGATCTGCCTCGCGCATGAGGTGTATGACCTCATGGTTGATGATCTCATTGATGTAATCAACGATCTGCTGCTCTGTGACGTTCTTGTCATTAAGCATGTCATTGATGTTTACTGAAATAATTCTATTAATACTATCGAACCCACCAACAGCAATTCCTTTTTTGCCGCCAGGGAGTTTCATTACTTCTGGCTTTCCTGTCTCAACCTTGTGCTTAACCAGTTTGGCTACGCCAAGTTTATTTAGCATGTCTGCCATCTTGGCAGAGAAGTCCAAAGCGACCTTTTCATTCTGCGGGTTAGCGCCTTCCGCAACAGCCTGATCTGCTCTGTCAGCAGCCTCAAGAACTGCCGTAGCAGTAGCGGCATTAGGTTTTACAGGCAGTGCTGCCTGCTGCTTGGCCTGCTGTTCTACGCGATTAACGGACTCCTCTGAGAATCCCATGCCGCGCATACGATTAGCGGCTTGCTGTGCGGTTTCAGTCTCGCGAGTCCTTTGATCAGCAGGAACGTCAATCTGCGTAGCCTTGAGGCGACGTTCATTGAGGTAATCCTGTTCGCTCTTAATAAGCTGAATCTTCCCAGGAGGGAGCGGCTTTGCGCGACCGCTATAAACAAGATCGTCGTATATCTGCTTTGCAGCGTCCTTGTTTACATTGGCGATCTTTTGGATATCCGCAACACCGATCTTTGGTGTTACACCATCTTTTGCCCGAGCCATATCAGCAATCACAGTATCGAACTGCGACTTGCTGTACTGCCTCTGGAATAAGTTAGGGAACTTGATCATCTGTGGCATTGCTTCGGTTTCAGCAATGCGAGACATCACATACAGTCTCTGGCCGTTAGACATATCGGCCCAGTTAGCAGTACCCGTCCAGTACTTAGCAAAGTTCTTGAAATTGTTGTCGTTGATATTAATGTCTAAGTTCTTATCTCGACCAAGTTGCTTTAGTTTTTGCTGAGATACATTGCGCTTAAATGGATCAATTTCTTCAACATTAGGGAGATAGTTCTTGACGATGTTGCTCTTATCAACGATCTGTCCATACTGCTGCATCATTTCATCAAACTTACGAGGCCCGATGATCTTCTTTGTTTCCTCTGGGGAATAGAAGTTCTTGAGTCCCGCTCTATCTTCTTTCTTGTCAATAAAAGCAGAGACAACGGACTTCTGAATCATCCTGCTTTCTGGAGAACGCAAGGTTCTTGCCATCTTAAAAGCAGAGTTGTTCCTAATAAGTCCTGTATAGGTCAGCGTATTGTTTGACGAGAGTGATGACTTGGTGTCATTCAAGTTTTTAAGTTCTTGATATGCGTCATTGATACTTTCAAACTTAGTGATTGGCGGTTCATCACGATCAAAATCTGCAACTGGCAAGCCACGCGTCATATCAACGATCGTGAATTCTCCATTAGGCAACGCGCTAATCTTGAAGAATCCATCTTCAGACACGGGAACTACACGATTGTTATTGATGTCGTTTACCAGAGACTCTTGCGATATCACTGGTATGTTTGCGTTTTTGGTTACACCAATCTGACTAGTCAATGCGCCAAATCCAAGCGCAGTTTGTCTTGGATCAATGTCTCTACTGATAACGCCAAGATCACCAGACATACTGACCGTTAGAGCATCATTAACGCTTCTTCCCGAAGCAAGATCCTCTGTAATGTCGTAGTACTGGTTTGATTCTGGGTTGAACGCCAGCGTTGTAAACCGAGTCCCAGAAGGATCTGGCGTGTTAAATACAACAACCTGAGTAAAACGGTCAGGGTTGTTTTTAAGAGATACGTTATAAACACCTTCTGCAGTATCTGCCGTGGGGAGATAAGTCCCTCCCGTTACTTGACCAGGGGACGGCAGCGCAAGCGGGGCGGGTTGTGAGGCTGGGAGTTTTGCCGCAGCCTCAGTGTTACGGGCAGCGGTTCTTTCTGCCTGGATTTGGTTAATGCGATCAATTCTCTCTTTACGAAGTTTACGCTCCTTATCCTCAAAGAGTTTATTGGAGACCGATCTACGGCCACCCATGGCATCTACGATGACATCGGCAATGGCACCGACCCCACCTCCAATCATTAGATCATCTAGGAAGCTGCCTCCGATCTCGATGTCCTCATCGAAGGTGACTTTAGAGGCAAGATCCTGTCCAATCCCGGCGAGTCCTTCCTGGAGACCTTCAGCGAGACCTTGGCTGGCAGCGCCTCCGACAAGGCGCTTAAGGTTATCTGCGGTGCTAGAGGCAAGTGGACTGCGCCTGTCTATGCTGGAGAAAAGATTAAGAAGTGCTGACCCTGTTTCTGGGGTCGTTTTCCTAAAAAGCCTCTCAACGGGCAGAAGTTCTGTGAAGCCAACACCGGTACCAAGGGCTAATGCGCCAAGTTCCTCTCCAAGCGAAACCTCTTCGCCAATGCTTCTTTGTTCTTCAATACGGCGCGCCTGCTCTCCGGCTCCGCCAGATCCGGCAAGTGCTGCGCCTGCTGATCTTGCCGCAACACCCGTTGGAGAAGCCCCCAACAACTTTGCTGCCGTTCCAGGAAGTGCGTAGGTGGCGAAAGAGCCGAGACCCGCGCCAAGTTTTGAAGCTAGGAAGTCCCGATATGGCTCATCAGGAGATAAAACACTTTCCTGCTCTAGATAACTCTGGAATGAGGAAAGGTCTTTCTCCGCTTCTGTTTCAATACCCGGCGTTAAGATTCCAAGAATACCTTGGGCGGAACTTGCTAAAGAACCGATGGCTCCCCTCGGGATGGCCTTGAAAAACTCTGCCGTTCCACCGGCTAGGGTTTGATATGGATCAAGTAGAGATCCATATTCATCTGGGAATCTTGTAGCAAGATCGAGTCTTAACCTATATCGATCTTCCTCTGTTAGATTCTGAGGAATCTCAAAGGTTGACCCATCAGGAAGACGGAACGTCTTGCGAACTGTAGGCGCATTTCCTACTGCCATTATGAATTCCCTAATTTAATTAAAGACCGCCGGACTCGAGTTCAGCCGCAGAAGAAGACCTAGAGTTAATATTGCTAAATGGATCTCCTTTGCCGCTTCTGTAGTATTCAGCCTGTGCTTCAAGCAATTTACGTCTTGCTTCATTAAGGGGCATTTCCCTATTCGCAGTTTCCCTAGCAATGGCAAGACGCTCCGCATCATTTTTAGCAGCGGCCATTCTTGCTTCAGCATTTGCTCTAACTTCTGCGCGCTGAATTTCAAGTTGTTGAAGTCTGAAATCCAATTCCCTTTGAAATTTACTCTCTTCCCTAGCGATATCTTCACGCCGAATCACATCGGCACGGGTCTCTGCGCGTTGCTGACCACGTAGCGCAAGAATGTCTCGCAATGCCTCACGCTCTTCCTTCTTGAATTCTTTTTGTGCCGCAAGTTGCTGGCCAACGAGTTGCCCTAAACCAGCAGCAATATCTCCTCGACGGGTAGCGCCGCCAATTAATGCTCCAAGATTAGCAAGCAATGCAGCCTGTCGTCCCTTCTGGAATTCTTCCTTGCTAGGGGTAAGGCCCTGCATCTCTTTTAAGAGATCTGCCCAGTATGTATCTGGAGCAGCAGCAGCGGGAGCAACAGCAGCGGGAGCAGCAGCAGGGGCAACGGCGGGGGCAACGGCGGCAGAAACTTCATCAGTTTTAGTTCCTGGAGGTTTCTCAAATCGCCTTGTGTCCACTGTTACAACATCTTGAGAAATCCTTCTCCCAAAGGGATCAAGGCGCGCACGTTCCAGCATTGAGCTAAAATCTTGAGGCGCAACTGTGGAAGTGATACCTGGAGCAGTTGATTCTGTTGGCGTTGGCTCTCTAGGTACTGCTGGCGGGGTATAAACCGTTCCTGTTGTAATGCCAGTTATCCCTGAAGGATCAAGGACCTTCATAAGAGTTTCAACGCCTGGGATTTTTAGTTCTCCGGTAATTTTTCTCCTGTTTAATTCCATCCCAGCAGAACTTAATATTTGATTTTCTTCTGGAGTCCTAAATACAGGAGACTTCCTTAAAATGCGTTGCACTTCTGCGTTGCTATTAAGCCAAGACTCATATTCATTTCGGCTTGCAAAACTAGGAACTCTTGTTCCGGTCTGCATGCGATAAACACCGCCGCCTTCAGACATGCCCTGTACTGGCATTCCGCCCTGCGCCATCAATGGGCCGATACCCTCTGCAGCCTGTGCATCAGCAAGTGCTTGGTCCACCATCGCAGAACCCATTTGCGGCGCAGCCATAGATGCTATGCCTTGGGCTTGAGGCATCATTTCAGACTGCGGCATTGCTGGCTGCTGCATCGCAGTCATATTCTGCGCAACAAATCGATCAACATTTTGCTGTGCAATCGGTGTGGCGCTTTGGGCCTCTTGCGCCATCATCTGCTTGCGATAAGCGTCCCTTTCTTGGGTGCGTCGAGCGATCTCGGTTTGAACCATATAAGGGGCGTACCCTCTGGTAGGCTGCATCGCTTCCTGCAGCAAAGCCTGATCAGAGAAGGACTGCAGATCCTTTTCTTGCTGAATAAGATTCATGGATTAACCTCTCAAGGCATTATAAAGCCCGAGACCGCCAATCCCTGCCCCAAGGACTGACTGAAATAGACTCGGTTGCTGTTGAAATGTCGAGACCGTTTGCTGCGGTTGAACCGGAACACCCCGAAGGATGTTTGAGTAAAAGCCAAGTTGCCCCTGGGTATAACCCAATTGGCGTAGGAAGTCCTCATAACCGATATCAAGAGAAGCCTGCCGCATGGCCCTCTGGCGCTGTCCAGCCGCTTCTTGCGCACCGAGACGCTCAAGGGCTGCGGCTTGCTCTTGACCGCCCATAGCCGCCAAAGTTTGCGCCGCTGCAAGACGCTGTTGTCTTGCGGCAACATCCTGTTGCAGACCAGCCAATCCAAACTGAGTTTGTTGCTGACGAGCCGCCTCTCTAGCGGCCTCCTGACGCGCCTGAAGCTCTGCAGCAGAAAGGGCTTGTCTTCCCCCAAGTTCTTGCGCCGTCAGCCCAAACTGGGCCTGCGCCTGTCTAGCGGCTTCCTGCGCTTGGAACCCGGCTAAACCACTGGCAGCAGCCTCTCTACGAGCCGCTTCTTGGATTTGAAAGCCTTGCATTGCTGCCTGTCGATCGCGTTCATACTGCTGTTGGGCAGTTTCGTAAGCGGCAGCACGACCCTTGGCGGTCACATCCCCGACTTGCTCTAATAGGTTACGTTGTAGTTCGGATCGTTCCAAAGCCTCCCGATATCCACCTCGGCCACCGGCTTGGGCGGCGGCTTGCGAGATGCCAGTTCTTGCTCTTTCCGCACCCTTTTCAAGTTCGCGGATTGCGGCGCTTGTCACCTGTTCTTGGTATGGAGAGATGTAAGAACCTACGGCGGTCTGAAACGAGGGCATCGCCCCGAGAATGCCTGCCTGATAAGTTGCAGGACCTTGACCGGCTGCATATTGCTGGGTAACCCCGGTTGGGGCGTACCCCGCAGTGAAAGCGCCAGGTTGATAGCCTGCGCCGTATTGGAATGCACTTGGGACTTGCTCACCAGCCACCTGTGCGGCAGTCCCCATGGCTGCAGTCAGCGCCGTGGGTTGCGCGATTCCCGCATATCCGGCTTGGGCCTGTTGCTCTAGGGGTGTAAAACCAGCAAGTCTTGCGCCGCCATAAGGGGCGTAAGGCTGAAGACTTTCCGTCTCTGCCCTCTGCAGCAAACGCTCGAAATATGGAGCGGCGTACTCAGGCAGTGCCTGTTGATAAACCGTTGTACTGGTCGGTGTTGCTTCAGCCATTTATCTACCCTCTATCAAACAGGCATAACCTTCCCGATATTAATCGGAGGCGGTTGTTTTGTTGACCCATATTTAGATTTACGAACCCTACTGAGAAGGGCATCAAGTTCTTTTTCACCCTTCTTGGAGTTGCCGTCTCCTAGAGCAGAAACGACATCAGCAGGAATAATGTATTCCCCTGGAGATACCGCAACACGCTCTTGATTTCCAATAACCCCATCTACCATGTCATCCATTCCCCCTGTGTTTCCAGGGACCATTCCTTCTTTGGTGGAATTAGGCATGGATTGTTCAAGCAAGTCCTCTCGCATGTCCTGGAATGCATCGATTCCATACATATCAATGAACTTCTGAATAATTTCATCAGCCCGATTTGTAACCTCGCCCAAAATTACTTGCTTTGTTAAATCGATAAGGCGCTTGTTGCCATCAGTTATCGGGCCACGAAGATCTTCATATTCATCTTCCTTTTCAGTCATGCCGCCTTCTTGATATCCCTGTAAAAGATCAAGGTATCCACGTTCTGAATAGACTTTCCGGCGTGGCAGCATGCCTCCAGAGGCTCTTTGATCTTCTATTTGATCTGGGAATTTAGGATTAAAGTCCCTTACCGGAGGATTCTCTGGACCAGGAGTTCCCGTGTCAATTAAAGCCGGTGGGTTTAAGTTCTCGAAGAATGAAAATTCAGGCATAAACCCATGCATATAATCTTCTGGCACATCTATATAGCGGCGTTCTTGCCCTTCAGGCAGATACCCAAGACCACCAGTTCCTCTATATCCGGCTGTCCCACCGTAGCCACCGGCTCCAGCCGCAGCACCTCCCATCAAGGCAGACAAGGCCGCGCTTGTTAATTGAGACTTACCATAATCAGTTAATACATCTTTTGCTTTATCTAGTGGTTTTGTTTTATCTAGTGATTCTGGTGGAGGTTGCGATGAAGGCTGCGTAAATCCCTGCATTAGTTGAGTTGAGCCTAATCCTGCGCCTAAAGCACCAATTAAATCGGCTCCCGATGCTCCGGTACCATATACCGTAAATTCTTGAATCGAAGGATCGACTGGTGGAGGTTGCGGCGGGGGTTGAGTTGGCACAGAGGGAGGAGGTGTAGTAGCCACCGTCCCCGCAGCAATACCTACTGCTGGCGCAATCGGAGTAGTTGCCGTTACCGGGCTAGTGGTGACCGTAACTTGCGGTAGCGGAGGCTCAACAGGAGGCTCAACAGGAGGCTCAACAGGTGGTTCAACAGGTCTTCCGTAAATGTCTACCGGAATATCGCTGACACCGCG